>Ga0307984_1000532_pt1 | contig 16677 bp, 26 predicted proteins | sample EllFjometageno78_FD_203169 | JGI IMG/M metagenome (GOLD analysis project Ga0307984, IMG submission 203169) | Marine microbial communities from Ellis Fjord, Antarctic Ocean - #78 | ecosystem: Environmental > Aquatic > Marine > Unclassified | place: Southern Ocean | collected 2014-10-09
AATAGAATCAGGATTTGTTGGGAATGCTCAAAAAGCAAAAGTTGAGGCTGCTCCTGTAGCTGAAGAGGCTGCTCCTGTAGCTGAAGAGGCTACTCCTGTAGCTGAAGAGGTAGAGCAAATAGCTTTAGAAGAGCCTACCGATAAGCAACTTCAAGACGATGTAGAAAATGGGGACGTTGTTAACTTAACGTTTGAGAATGAAAATGAAATACCTGATGTATATAAAAATAAAACAAAAATAAAAAACCCTATACAATCAACAAGTACAATCCAAGTAGGTCGAAGAGGGAAGGCTAAGACCACTATTAGGGTTAAGGTAGAAAAATCACTTGTTGATTATTACGAGTCAACTAAGCAGGTAGAAGAGGTCGTAGCTGAAGCTGCTCCTGTATCTGAGAACGTTATTACTGAGGAAGTAGACGATACCCCAAGAAAAGATAAAGCTCCTGTATATAAAAAAGGAGGGAAAAAACTTCTGTTCACAGGCTCTCCTCGTAAGTTTACTACGTTTGATATGAGCAAGGTAGGATCTAATGCTGACGGGGGATCACCCAAGGGTATATTTTTTAGCAATGATCCTGGTGTTGCTGGGTTTTATGCTAACGAAGTTAATGGTGACGGCATGGGTCAGTTACTTAATATGGTAGGCTTAGGCAAACTTAAAGGTATTGAGCCTACTATATACTCTGCAGTATTAAACACGGAAAATATTAAAGAGGTAGAGTTTGATGGACAAAGTTCCAGTTCTACGATGGATAAGAACGCTATTATTAAAGAGGCTTTTGAAGAAGGATTTGATGCCGTGGTCTTAAAAAATATTAAAGACGGACCTTCCGTTCCTCAAGATGTTACGGTTGTAAAAGATATTAAATTTATTGATCAATTTGAAGACACTCAAGACGGGAGAGGGAAAAAAGTAAGTAAAGAATTAGCAAAACAAAAACAAAATGCCATTCAAGAGCCAAGCACAGAGACGGTGGATGTACAAGAATCTACCCCAAACAGCCAAGAAGTGGGAGTCGGAAACGTCCAACCTACTGAGCTTACCCAACAGGGTCAAGAAAAGCAATCTGAAGTTACCGAAAATGAAGAAACGGAAATAGAGAACGTTCTTGAATCTCCAAAATTACAAGAGGCTTTAACCTCTGAAGTCATGGATGATTCTGAAAGAAAAAACGTTTTATTACAGGCCAGAGAAAAAGCGATTGAGCTGGGTCAAGAGGAAAGCCGTATTTACTCTAATATAATTTCAGCTATAAATAGAGAGGCTGAGGCTGCGGGTGTGAATACCAATGAGTACATACAAGCTGATGTTTCAGAGCAGCAAGTTACCGCTGATCGTAAGCGTGTAAAAAATATAGCACAAGAAATTAAGCAAAAGATAGAGTCGCGTAGGCCTAAGAAAATGAATCCTGCGACTTTACAAAAAGAAATATCCGATGCTGTAATTAACTATGCAAGTCAAACAAAATTAGCTGAACAGCTTAATGATGTTCAGTTTGATGCGTTGATTAGAGAACTTACTACTGAGTTTGGTTTAAAAGCTCCAAAAAAAGCTTCAATAAACAGAGCATTTCAGTTAGCACAAAAAAATAATCCAAAGTTAGCAGTTTCCAAAGTTAGAGAAGTGTTTGTTAACCCAGCGGACAAGAAAGTTGTTGTCAACGAAAGCGTTGCTCTTAAAGATCAGATTAAATTGCAGGTTAAAGCTGCCAGGCAATCTGCATCTGCATACAAGAAAGCACTTCAGAATATTGCAGCTGAAATAAAAGGACTGCGTAAAAGCGGGAATGTTAGTCAATCAAAAGTATCTGCGATTACTTCTCGTTTTGCAAACGTTAATCTTAATAATAAAAAATCAGTAGACAACTTCTTAAAATTTGTAGACGATGTATTTACTAAGACGGACCTTGCGGAAAAAATATCAAGAGCTAAGAAACTACAGAGAAAAGCTAAGACAAACATTAAAAGCAAAATAGGGGTGGTTTCTAAAGATTTAGAAGTTTCATTAAAAGAAGTTCTTGGTTTTAATCCAGCTATAATCCCATCAGCACAATTAAATTCTTACTTAGAATTAATGGAAGAGTTTGGTGCAAGTAAAGCTGTACTTGATTTAAAACAAAACTCAGAAACTTTACAACAAGCATTAGATATTATCAATGCAGTCGAGGCTGAGGTTAATACTGATGAGAACATTACCATTGATAATGAAACTACGCCAGATGATTACAATGTAGCAGATAACGTAGCTGAAGCAAAAGCTATTGAAATTACCTCTGAGAATATAAATAATATAGAAGACCCAAGGTCACAAGAGTTAGCAAGAACATTAAGCAAGTTAACTACTAAACAAATAAAAGCACTTGCCCGTCAAAAGAAAGATGGTACAATGGACTACTCAGCTATTGAAACATTGAAGGCTGTAAAGAAAAACATACAGAATGGATATGTTCCTAAGGCTGCTATGAAGCTTGTAAATAAAGTAGATATTAATAATAGACAAACAAGTGTTGAGCCAGTATTAAGAAAAGTAAAAAAGGAAGGTATATATAGAAACCTTAGAAGTGCTTATCAAAAAGTAAAAAGCTTAAAAACAGGCAAAACTTTTTTGTTAGAACGTACAAGATCTGGGCCATTGTTTAATATAGATGATATATTTGGAAACTTTAATAGTAAAACTCTTTATAACAATACTTTTGGTAGAATGGGTAAGGCTTTTGAAACTTATAAGTCTAAAACAAAACAGGAAACAGCTAAAGTAGATGCGGCGGATAACATTCTTGAGTTTGATGGTTTAAATAAAGCCAGAAAGGCAACTCGTACAGGGCGTTCAAGAAATGCAATAATAAAATCTAAGTATAAAATTAGAATGTTACAATTTCAAAGAGAGTATTTGTCTAACTTTAAAGATGGTAAACCAAACAGTAAAGCTCCTTCAGCTCTTGCTTTTGTAGATGCAACTCTTAAGGATATTAAAAACAAAGATATACTTTCAGCTCAAGATGAAAAGATATTACAGGATTTACGTAAAAAGTTTATAGAAGGAGATCAATTAAGTTTAGAAAAATTACAAGAGTCTTTAAGTCCAGCAGAGAAAAAAGCTCTGGCTTTATATGACGAGGTAAATGATAGCTTAGCAGAAAAAGCTATGTTTATATCTACCATGCACGGTAATCAAGTAGAATTGTTAAATAATTACAGTCATCACTCTGTAATAAATATAGGGAATGATGCGGTTAAAGAACTATCTAACAAAGCTGCAAATTATGTTGAAACTATAAATGGAGCAACCAATTCTGTAACAGTTAAACAAAGAACAGCTGGAGCTAAAGCAGTTAGTTTTGATCCATCTTACTCAGCAATACGTGGAGTTCAGGAGACCAACATGGATTACTACATGACTCAGACACTACAACAAGTGGGGGGTTTACTTAATCAAATGAGATCGGATTTGGTAAATAATCCAGAGGCTTCCAAGATGTCCGTTACCGCTGCGAATGCATTGGTAAGATCAATGAATGAAGTAGCCGAAAATGTTTTCATGCAATCTTATGTAGAAGTTAGTGCAGGTGATGCTTTTTTAAAAAAAGTAAAAAGAATAGGATACCAATCTGCACTTGTTTCATCTCCAAGAGCTGTTGCTGAATTGTTAGGTAATTTTGCAGCGTTTGTATCCAATCCTGCTCGAGCTACAAGAGCTGTAAAAAACTTTGGAGGTTTAGCTACCGACCCAAGAAACGCTACTTTAGGGTTCGATATATTAACCGCTTTAAACTCTGGAGTAACAAGTAAACTGTTTGATTCAGATGCTTTACAGAGTAAGTATTCTAACATGTCAGATTTTGCTAATCCAAATCAAAGATCTGGACAGGCTGTTAGTAGAATGGAAAATGTATTAGGACAAGTAGTAAAGTTTAGTGGATTAAAACAAACAGCTTCTGTAATAAATGATGTAGCTAACAAAACATTATCGTATCCTGATCAAATACTTTCAAGACCATTGTGGTATGGCAGTTTTGCTGATGCGTTTGCTGAAAAAACAGGAATAAAACTTACTTCTGCAGATTATAAAAAGATTGCAGATGGAACGTCAGAGTATCTTGGACCTGATTTTAAAGAAGCAAGAGAATTTGCAACATCAAAAGCAGATGGTAATGTTGTGGTTATGTCCACTTCATCAAACCCATTTGACGGAGTACTAAAAAATGCCCCTAAAACTACAGACAGTGGTTTTTTATCATGGTATAAAATGGTTAACTCTTACATGCAAAATTTTACTTTAACAGAATATGGGACAGCACGTAATGCTGTTGGTGCTCTGTATAAAAAAGGAGACATAACAAGACCTGAAGCTCTTGGTGTGTTAGCGGGTATAACTGCAAGAATGTCTTCGTACATGGTAATATATGGAGCACTTACGGGTGTTTTAGATGATGAATTGTTTGATGTTAAAGACGAAAAAAGAGAAGAGGAAGACATAGAGGATGTTATTGTTAGACAAGTTGTTGGATCTATAACTTCACTAATTTTTGGGGGAACACTGGGCAACTTGGCTAAAATTCCAGTAAACTTTATGTTGGAGTATGGTATTAACGAACCTTATCTTAAGGACTTTAGAAAAGGAAAGTACGATCCATTCGTTCACGCTATGGTCTTTAGTCAATTGAGTATGCAAGATTTACAGAAAGGAGATATAGCTGAGGCATTTTTAAAGGTAGGTCTTGGACCATACGGACCATTAGTAAATTCATTAAGAAGAGCTGGCGTAGTTACCAGTGGGATGCTTACTTCTGTGAAACCAGCTACTCGTGCAAAATACAAAGAAGAGTTGGAAACAAGAACAGCAATTGAAGCTCTCGGTAATTTAGGGTTACTTCCTTTTTACAAAGACATTAGACGTATCATATTAAAAGATATGTATGGGAAAAAACCTTTAACAGCAGCTCAAAAGCAAGCTATTAAAGAATACATGGAAAATCAAGAGGTTTTACCAACAGGAGGATCAGAAGCTTCGAGTACGGAAACTTTGTCTACTGGCAACGTTTTACCTACAGGAAATGAAAGTAGTACAAAAAGAACTACAAGGGCAAAAAGAAAACGTTTAGCTAAACCTTTATCAAAAGGATTATAAAAAATTCTAATCTTTTAAATGCCTGAGGTATAAAATAATACTTTATACCTCAGAAGTTTTTAAATTTTTACTATAATTTCCCCTCTCGACCTCTAATTTATAGTAATGAAAAGCTGTCATACCGTTTAGGTGAGAATCAGTAGGGAAAAAATATTTCCAACCTTTTGACATACCATTTGGTATGTAGTAAAAAAATGCAGCACCTATTTTGTCTGTATTTTTTTTATAATATACACAGGCTGTATGATCTGACATTGGTATAATCTCATGTACCTCAAAATTTTCGTTATTAAAATTTTGTTCTCTGTTGTTTCTCGAAAATCTTTTAGCCACTATATGAGCCATTTCATTTAATTCTAAAGCAATTTTTTTATTCATAATTTCTGTTGTAATTTTTGTATCTGTTTTACTACCCAGGGCGACTGCGTACTTTTTGTTTTTAAAAGAAGTATCTGCTGTACGATTATATCTTTCTCTTCAGGAGATAAATTTTGTTTTAATTCGCTCATAGTTCCATTAAACAATTTATAGCTGTATGTCCACCAATAATGTGAATGGTGCGTGAAGGTCACCTATGACAAGTATACGTCTTTCGTCTTTGTTTAGATTATCGTAGGCAACTTTTTTATTGCCTTTTAATCTGGGTCTAAAGTCACTACTATATGTCATCGCTTAAAGATTGAATTAGTTCTTTCATGATCTCACATATATCCTTGGCTTTTATTTTAGCAGTCTCATTATCTCGTTCCATGAGGTCTTCATAAAGATCATTAGTAAGATCATGAAGACTGTTAGTAACATAATTAATATGAGCAATTACTTCCAGATCGTTACGAGAGATTCCTGACATACTAATCCATATTCCCTAATGAAGGGGTTAATTGTTTATTAGCGTTGTATTTACACTCTTCGTATAACCTCATGACTATTGTTTGGTTTTCTTGCTCTGCTTTTAGGGCTTCGTTGGCCTGTACTAATTGTAAAGTTAAAAAATTTATTTGTTCATGCAAATTAATAACTTGTTGTTCGCAGTCCACATAAGGCTTAGAAGCCCCTGAATTTACCCAAGAACTGTAAACCTCATCATACAAAACCTCTAATTCCTTATTAAACTTCATCATATAGGGCCACTGAGTAATCGCATGCATTACAGTAGCGTGGTGCTTGTTAAAAAGTACTCCAATTTGTTCATAACTTAAGCCTAAAAACTTTCTAATTAAAACGTATGCCATGGCTCTTGCCATAACATAATGAGCTACTCTGCATTTTTTTGTGATATCGCACCCAAAAGCTTTTTTTAATATTTCAATTAAATTATTGACCTCTTTTCTTTTTTCTTTGCTTATGCTTTTCATTTGATTTTATATGTAAATTTAAGTTAATTAGATCAAGGTATTCGTCTAAATTTATTAGAGATAAATCCGTTAGTGTGGGGTATTCACCTGAGGCTTTCATTAATTCAACCGCAAAGAAATATACTTCAGAATAATATGATACATGACCTCCATATATATATGTAGTCAAATCATTTACTGCTACATCGGGTATATTATTTTCAATATAAACAGATATAGTATCAGCAAGTCCAGGGGGCATTTCTTCTAAAGAAAGAACATATCTATCTTCTATATCATAAGTTTTATCCTTTATATATTTCAACTGTGACTCCATGTTTTATTAGTTCATCTATTCTATACTCTTGTAATTTAGATACTTTACCGTTTGGTTTCTTTACTTCTATAAACTTAACGTCTGAATCTTTAGGTATAGCTATTAAATCAGGTATACCATTTTTATTTGTTAATTTTAGTTTAATAACATAATAACCCTGTTCTTCAAGTTCTTTTATTTTTTTTGTCTGAATCTGTTGTTCTGTCATTATTATAGTCTAATATAAAACCAACAGCCACGATAATATTCATGCCAACAGATGATAAAAATTCTATCAAACTATGATAAGAATGTATTGACAAATGTATGTGACCCACCACCCAAAATGGTATTGCTAAATTTTGGCTTATCCATATTAATAAAAATTTTATAAACCTCATAACAAACTTAACGAATCTCTTTTAAAATGATTCAAGGTGTAGTCTTTCTTTTTTACTACAGCTTTGTATATATCTTTTTCTATTCCGTCTTTAGAAAATATCCAATAAATTTTATTATGTAACCTATCCTTGGTTGTCATCCTATCCCTGGACTGCCAATAACTTGTTGCACTAAAATCTATATTATAATAAACTAAAGCTTCTGCTTGCTTCAAACTTATGCCTTCTCTTCCACTAACAATTTGTAAAGCAATATTTTTATTGGATGATTCAAACTCTTGAAGATCCGTAGTTAATTCCGAAGGAAGATAAACTTCTTTTAGTGCGTTTAACTCTTCCTTGAACTTATAAAATATTCCAATACGCTTACCTCTAAACCTTTCCTTTATAAATTTAGCTTTAGATAAATCTAATACAGTAGATCTTCCCGACTCAAACTTTACAGTGCCTGAACACATTTGATGTATCTTAGACATTAATTTAACGGGTGTGTCCGCCAACACTACTTCCTCAGATCCTCTTAGAATTTTATCTTTGGTCAGGGTTCTTATCATGTTTTTGATTTCGGGTTCAATCTCTACATGTAAAATTTCCTCATCTGTTTTAACTTTAAAGCCTGCTTCCACCTGGCTAAAAGATATAGTAAATGGTTTCATTACTTCAAGTATAGTTTCAAGACCCCCTGAGTAATCGTTTATGAAAAGAGAATTTATTTTTCTTTGCTTAACCCTAACATAGTCTTTACAAAACTTATAAAAGTTTGCATAGTCCATAAAAGGATTGCCAGGGGCAAAACAAACTTGATGATACATTTGAGAGTATGATTCAGGTGTTGGAGTTCCTGAAAGTAAAATAACTTTTGACATACTTATATTAACAAGACGTTTTACTTGCTGGCATCTCTTATTCATTTTAGGATAAGCTCCAAGTGTGTGAGCTTCGTCTAATATAATTACATCAAAGTGTTGGTCTGTAGAAACTTTATGTAACGATTCATAATTAATAACCATTAACTGAAAGTTGGGATTCAACAAACCGTAGTCGTCAGTGATACTCTTCATTGCTTTTTTCTTTGTAACAAATAAAACATTAGTCACATTTAATTTACTACATATACCAAGGCTTGTTAGAGTTTTACCCGTTCTAACTTCCATAGCTAAGTACAGCAAGGATTTTTCAGTCAAGATATTTTGACCTTGACGAATAATTTTCTTTTGATAATCTCTAAACTTAATCATTAAACTAATTGTATTATTTTCTTAACAACCTATCGTTTTCTTTTTCTATAAAGTTTAACTTAACTTTAATTGCAGACAACTCTGCTGTAATATTTATTAATTGTTCTTGACAAAAATCTTTATCATTCTCAAGTTTTTCGACTCTCGCTTTTAAATCGTCTCTGTACATGTTTTTATCGCTTAAATCCTCTTTTTCTTTTTCTCTTTTATTTCTAATTAAAAATTCATAAAACTTCCAAGCACCTGCACCGCCAGCAACGGTTAATGCTGTAATTATTATTGTTGTTGTTTGTTCACCCATTATTTTAAGGATTTATGTAGTATTTCTTTCTTTAACTTAAATAGAATCCAAACCCATAAAACCACATACCATAATGTTATTATTATATTCTTAGTATCTTGGAATGTGTATGGATCACTCCCTGGTGTAAATATATCAACTAAGTATTTTATTGTTGAATATAGTACTATAGTTAAATGTAGAAGTACAAATTTAGATGCCCATTTTATATTATGTATACTAAAAATTATTCCTACACTTGCAATTAGGTGTGCGAGGTACAACCAATATGTATATTCCTGATCTAACTCTTTCCAATATGATAATGTGGTCCACAATACCATGTTGTTTAATATATCACTCGTAACCCAAAAAAATAACAAGGGTTGAAAGTCAAAATATAATAACGTATCTTTTATTTTTGAAATATAATTTATCATTAAAAGTTTATTTCTGATTGTTTTTCTAACTCATGTTTGTTTCTAAATCTTATCCAACGTCCTGAAGACTCGCGTCCTTGTTCAGGCTCTATTCCAAATTTAAATTCACTGTATGCTAATAACCATTTTACAAATCGATTCCTGCTAACGGTCATTTTAGATTTAGGTGCATAGTCGGGATTGTCTTCCACGAAATCATTGTAGAGTTCTGCCTTCATAACTTTACCACCTACCTTTAATTTCTCATGTGTTTCGTTTGACAATACTCCACACCATTCTATAAATTCGTGACATGTTTCCGCTGACAACTTGCGTATCTTAAGATTGACAAATGAACTTTTAATTAATCCTTTTTCTAAATACAGTTGTAAACATTGAATCATGTAGTTATCAAACTGACACCATTCCTCATCGTTCCAGTCCCCAAACATCATTTTACCAAACTCTTCAAGGGGAGTGTAGTCTTTATTATAATGATGAGATAATTCTAATTCCCACTTTCTTCTCTCAAACGATGTACCCTTACCTTTAATTGCATAGTTAGTTGTAATAACAATCTTTGGGGATTTAGAAAAAGGAATTTTAATAGCATCTTTATTTTTCTTTTCTAACGTAAGACCCTCAGTAACTACACTGAATAGTCTTTCAAAATCAAAATGCTTTCTAACGTCATCAAATGTTAACACTTGTGTATCAGCTGATACTAATTGATATGCAAATGATCTTTCAAAAGTAAATGACTTACCATCAATAATAACAACTTTTTTCATTTGGCTTAATCCATTCACCCATAAACCTTTACCTGACCCTCCCTCAGGGTTGTCAGATATAACTTCATCGTTTAGAATTACTGCGGGACAATACGCTAAGTTCTTCCACCCATGTAGCATATATCCAATTGTACTTTTCATTGACAATGTTCTCTCATCACTTCCACCACAAATGTTTATAATGAACTTTTGATAATCACAACGTACACTTTCACAAAACGCAAAGTTTCTATCAATTACGTGGTCTTTCCAAACGTACCCACCTAAATCAAGATAGTCAATGATTATAACCTTATCTTTTTGAATTTTAACAGCCCCATTCCTGTAATACAAATAAGATGTATCTTTTGAATCCTCAATAAAATAAACTTCAATAGAGTTTAAAAGAGTAAGGAACTCTTCTCTAAAATACCTGGTATGTTCAGCAAAATAATTATATACTGCAAAGTCATCTACTTCCAATAAGTAGTTAAGTATAAAATCTTTTATTTCTTTTTCAGAAGTGTGGTCTATAAGGTTGTTTGTTACTCTAACAAACACATAGTTCTTACTTCCTTCAGGGCAAAATTTATAGAAACCATTCTCTTCTAAGAAGTGCTTAAATAATATATGTATAATTTTTATTACACCTTTTTCGTTCTTGGTCCAAAACTTATGAGTGGACTGCTCTTCCTCTAATCTATTAACAACATTCTCAACTATTAAAGGATCAACTTCTTCAAGCTGTGTCTTGATTTCTTTTTTAGAAACCCCTCTCTTCAGCTTTACTTTAATCATCGTTACCTTATCCTCATCTTCATAGTACTTTGTTCCAAAGTTTTGCTTGTTATCGTAAGCAGAACTTATAGTTCTTTTGATTTCTTCTTTTTTAAATGTAGAAGTCTCAAAGCTGGAAAGAATATATTCACCCAAAGTTTGGTTAACACCAAAGTCATTAAAGGCAGAAGCTAAAATATAAACACTATTGTTTCGGCTACCCTCTACCATAGGGTATTTTTTTTGCCACCACTTTACCAGGATCTCTACAATTTTATTCTCATCGGTAACGGGTATGGTTTGTATGTCTACATGCTTTACTACTTCAGAATACTCTTTGTCTTCAATCTTATCCCATACACTTGCGTTTTTGTTTATATGAATTAAAGGGTCGTAACTCTCATAACAAACACGAGATATATTTTTACAACTTTTGTCAAAGTTTTCTGAATTGAAATGTTTTTCTAAACCAATAAAATAGTTCTTATGATTCTCGGGGATAGGTGGTATTTTAATTACAGCTTTTAATCCATTACCACTTGGAGAAATAAAAACAGCATAGACATATTTATTTTTGGCAAGCTTTTCTTTTTCTTGTAGTAAATCTCTTTTTGTTTTGTATCCATCAAAGTCCAAACATATTAAACCGCTGTGTTGACTAAGTGAATTATCATTTCGTTTTGTAAACTTACCGCTAAAACAAATAGCTGGTAGCTGTTGTTTGAGTAAGTTGATTTTCTCCTTATCTTTTTCAGACCTAATCTTTTTGATTATCTCTTTTGAAGATCCATCTCTTACTCTGTCTAATATTATATCAGCATCCCTATAAAAAGGCTGAGCTGTTTCTTTTATATCTTTAAATATGGTTATTTCCATTATATTATATTATATTATATTTTCTTCTATGACTGAAATGACAGAAATAAATAGATAATAGAGTATAAAAAAAATATTATACTATAAAAAACTATATGTTCCCAATTAGATGTTCTGTTTTGTCATTGAGTCATTAAATAAGGGGAGAGAATAACTCTCCCCTAACTTAATTAAAATGGTAAATTAACTTCTTCTGTTTGAGTTGAAGGCTCAGGGTTAGTTTGATTAGTTTTAGAAGCCTCAGGCTTCCATGTGTTAATCGCTACTGAATGTGTTTTACCATACTCATCTGCCCCTTTTTTGCGGTTTACCTTAAGCTTTGCATACCACTTTCCGTTGTACTCAAAGCGATGTTCTGCAGGTAAGTCAGACAAACAAACTGATATCTCAATCAGGTCTCCGTCAAACTTTTCTACTCCACTACCTACGTAGATGGCTTTTTGATTTTGATTACTCATAATTCTATTTTGATTTTATGTTCCAAAAAATTTAAATAGCAAATATAACAACGTGTTTATCTGCTAACGTTTTACAAGCCATTGGAACTTCCACTTGAAAAATTTTTGTTTATCTTAACTTAAAGAGTTTCCTCATATACAAAGTCATCAATGTTATACTCCGCATCTTTTTTAAAAAATTTCTTAAATTGTTTCACGGCATCTTCTACTTTCTGTCTTCCACTTTCAATAAATTGATCAGAACATTCTGCCACTTTTATTTCAAGAGAAGACTTATCTATTACTATAAACTTCATTGGCTTATTAAATAATGTTTGGTATATATAAGCCTGAGAATCGTAACAATACTCTTTGCATGACCAACGAAACTTATGAATGTTACTTGAAGTTTTTAAATCATAAACAAAGTTTTTCCCAAGGATGTCACACTTTCCTTTCCATTGAAGTCCATGTATTTCTGTAATCTCAGGAATTTCAAACTGGTTCTCTGAATCATATATCATGTCATGAATATCAAAGTTGGCTTTTAGTTTGTCAGCCCAGGTATTAATTTGAGCAACCTCGTGCGACAACAATATATCGTACTGATGAAGATTATTATCGTTCTTATAGGCTGTGAACTCTTTATTGTTCCTGGTGCGAACATCCAACACATGATAGGTATTTAACTTTTCAGGCTCTAACATTAGGGTGTGAAAGTATCCGCCTTGAATTAAGGGCAAAGTTTTCTCAAGCTTCCCATAATCTGTCGGCTTAAATAATAAATCTCTTACATTAGACGCTGATAAATATTGTTTACCAAAACTACCATAGTAGTGATCGTCTTCTTTTAATTTTTTTAGTACCTCTTCCCTTTTCATTTTAATTGTTTTTTAATTTCTGTTTTTACCTTTGTAGATACTTTATACTTTTTTGAAATGTTTTCAATGATCCAATCGAGTCCTTTATCTTTGTTAGCTGCAATATATTGCATTACAGAGGGCCACTTCTCATCATTTAATTCAAGTATATATTCTGTTGGTTTAGGCTGAGGTTTTTTTGGCTCATCATAAACAGCTGTGTCTTCTCCAATCCACAATGAAAGGCCAAGACCATGCATAGCAATAGCTTTCGCTGTTGATCGTTGAATAGCGTTGTTAACTTCAAATGAACTAATTTTAGTCAAAGGAATTGATCTGTTTAGATTGTCTGAAATAGGTAGATAATCTATATGCTCTACTCCCTTGACAATAATTCCAACTTTTACATTAGCAAACTTGCCATCAGTAAAATAAGGAACGCCTTCAGCATTTTCATAAACTACGCGTTGCGATCCTGGGTAATTAGTTTGTAGATGATGCCAGGCCCAAGCCCAAGACAAATAATCAAACCTTCCTTTTTTCTCGACGTTATCTTTAACGGAGATTTTGCTCAAATTTTGGTAAACTTTGTTCTGTTCCATAATATTTAATTTAAATTGATTTCTTTTTTTGTGTTCGAATAATGTTTTAATAAGCTTTCGCGTTTTGATTTTAAATTTTGAATATGCTTATCGTTTTTTCGAGAGTTCATTTCCATTTGGATCTTGTTCTCTATAATTTTTAGTTTGTAAAGACAATTACTTAATGATAAATACTTAGACCCTAAAGCCCAGCCGTGTTCAAAAAACATTAGATACTCTTCATCAGTACATTCCTTGTAGTACATACCGCCCTTGGCCATGTTTAATATTTCAGTTTTGTCTTCGAATTTTTGAATTTTTATTCCTCGTCCTATAACAGAAACACCCCTTGGGAGTATATTTTTTATAGCTCTGTTGTCTTCCAGGGCTTGTTTAAATATGTCTTTTATATCATACTGAAACATCATTACTTTCTATTTGCCTTACGACTTCCTTATAATCAGAGTCATCTTCGATTAATTTCTTTGCTCTCTTATATCCATGAATTATTGTGCTGTGTGTAACATCACAACCATTCTCTTGCATAAATCTTTGTAGGTAACTTAACCTTATAGGCCGTTCCATACAAATGAAATATAACATTTGTCTTGCGTCAACTATATCTCTTCGTTGCGACTTTGAAAACATTTGATCTAATGTTAGATGAAATTGCTTGGCTACTAAATTTGCGTAGATGTCAAAAATATTTTGTTTCATAATTTGTTTATTATTCCTAATTTTATATACTTTCTAAAAATTCTATTCCTTATATATTTTCTTATATATTTTCTTATTCTTTTCATATTAAAATTTATCGTTACCGAAAGGGAAGACTATAGAATAGAACATATCGTCCTCTTCTACTATTCCATTTAAAGTCTCCGCATCTAATTCTACTTGCTCCTTTGTAAAGGTTAGCTTATCATAATGTATGCTCATGTTTACATTTTTCTGCTGTTAATAATTCTACCTTGTTTAATAATTTCGTCTGCATCAGTTACGCTAAGGTTATAATACTCAGCGAACCTCTCAATACTTAAAAAGTTATTGAAGTAATCCAGGTACATGGATTCGATTTGTGTGCTTGTGTAATTTTCCATAATTTGTTAACGTTCTGTACAAAAGTAGTTCAAATTTTGTTTAGGATCTAAATTCGTGGCCAAATATTTCTTTTATTTTTTTTACATCCTCAAAATTGTCAATTAATTTTTCTAATTCAGTTTCTGTAAAATTATAATATTTATCACTCATATTGATTCTGCTGATATAAGTACCGCCACCCTCTCCATCATTCCAAACATAAATATTTGGTATGTTTGTTTTACATTCATAGCCCAATCCTCTACGCGTATTGAAATAGCGTATTGAAATTATTTTTAAATCTTTTTTCATTTTAATTCTTTTTTTACTTTTTCCCAATATTCTAATGTTGCTGTTTTTTTATCGCCTTTCGGGCCACCATTCCATCGCCTTGCCACTATCTCTGCATACTGCATAAATGTGTACTCCTCGCAGCAGTCGTACTCCTCTGAGATTATATTGAACATATCAATAGACTTAGCTCTGCTATACCTATCATCCAATGTGTAGGGTTTAGAAACCAATCGGTTAACCTCACGAACGACTATGGGATGTATCTGTAGGCATCCTACGGCTTTACCATTGTCACCTACCGCAGAATCATTTCCTCTGCTCTCTACTTGGATGACTGCTTCTACTAAATTATCCCATGAATTTTTGGCTTGACCTCGTTTTTTTATTATCGGAATAGTCAAAAGATCCAGTGCGATAAAAACTATAATTAATATTTTCATAATTGCTCTGCTTTTATTTTTAGAATTAATTTATTTAAATTGTATACGATCTTAAAGTTATGTCTACTGGCGTTCAATTCTTCCTCGTTAATCCAACCTTCTTTTCTTGAATTATCCTCTTGAATACCGCTGCCCCAATAAGACTCCTTTTGTTCGTTGTAAACAAGGTCTACTATTTTTTCTGCCAAGTGCAAAATTCTCTGTTGCTGAAATTCGTTCATAATGTTCATCCGAATGTTACCTCTCCCATTACAAGTACTTGAAATAATGTATCAGCAGTCCACGCATCGTAGTCCTCACTTATCATCATATTAATCTCCTTCATATAGTCCTTACAAGCAAGTTGCATACCCTCTCTTACACTATCGTAGGTCAATACACCTAACAACTCCTCTTCTTCCTCTGCATCCCATATAACTACTTGTGAGTCCTTGTTATGCCATAGACCATATGCTATACGTTGCGATGGTGCTTTGTTTGGCATCTTAGGGATGCCTTTCTTTACCTCATAATCCATCCAATAGTTGCTGCCTCCTTCGAGTGCAGTTACAATGATTTCCTCAAATGTCTCGTAAGACAATTCTAATTCTACTTTTATGTTCATAATTGTTTTTTATTTTATTGTTTTAAGTTTTTAAAAATAATTACCAAGATGCCCATCCAATGAATATATAGTGGGTATCTGTCTCGTAGTATACACACTCTCTTTTGTCTATATTTTCCAATGCTTCATTATACGCATCGTCATCTTTTGGTTGTGATATTTTACCCTCTAATATACAAGTGGCAATCGTGCCACTATAAGGATCGTGTCCGTACTCGTATTGTGCTTCCTCTCTTAATGATTGGTATGCTTCCCTTGCTGATGCATACTGATTTTTACTGGCCGTATAATTAATATCTGTTGCTCCCATAATTTTATTTTAATATATCTTTTATTCTTACGTATACATATCCCTCGTGGGTTATCTTCTCTGAGTTGCTCCACCAACTATCGGTAGGCACGATCTCATTCTCCCCAAAGGGATTCTCTTTTACTAATTCGTGTAAGGTGTGTTTCATAATTTTTGTTCCTTAATAAATTCTACCGCAGCATTGTATATTATCTCTTTACGCCCATAGGGTAGCACGTGACATAAGTACTCTCGATACTCATCGTTAACGCTTGCCTCATCCCTCATTATCTTTATCACCACGGGCATCAACCAATTCCAATCGGTTTGAAATAGCATATCACTTGGTTTCATTTGTTGATGTTCAGTGTCGTGCGGATGAAAATATAGTTGCTCTCCATTGCCTTGGTTATCGTCTTTTGACCAATAGTCATCCACACTTACCATAAACTCTGCTATTAGTTTGTTATCGTTCATCTTACTCTTGTTTTAGTTTAATAAATTCTACTACTACTTTGTATAAAGATTCAATATTTACTTCTAATAAAGC
>Ga0307984_1000535_pt1 | contig 16640 bp, 15 predicted proteins | sample EllFjometageno78_FD_203169 | JGI IMG/M metagenome (GOLD analysis project Ga0307984, IMG submission 203169) | Marine microbial communities from Ellis Fjord, Antarctic Ocean - #78 | ecosystem: Environmental > Aquatic > Marine > Unclassified | place: Southern Ocean | collected 2014-10-09
CTTTTAGGAGCTTTAGCCCTAGGCGATATTGGAAAACACTTCCCAGATACAGACCCGGCTTATAAGGGGATAGATAGCAAGAAGCTTCTAGCGAGAACTTGGAGTTTAGTACAAGAAAGGGGATGGACGCTAGGAAATCTTGATACTACAATTTGTCTTCAGCAGCCTAAGCTAGCACCGCACATCGAAAGTATGCGAACGTGCATAGCTGAAATTCTAGGTACTCACATAGATGCGGTAAGCGTTAAAGCTACGACGACAGAAAAGCTAGGGTTCGTAGGGACAGAGGCTGGAGTTAGCGCCCACGCAGTGGTGATGTTAAATAAGTAGCTCCTTAGTCCAGGTGCCTCGCCCACGGGATTATCCCTCGCCCTGTCCGGACTCGAAGTGGCCTGGTTGCTCGTCTTCGTAGAAGTGAACTCTAATCATAGCTGTGTCTCGAAGTAGATCTACTTTGCCTATCTCGATGGTCGAGATGATGACTCCAGTTCTTTCTTCTAGGTCAGCCTTTAATTCATCTCGACGACCAGCCTTGATGAGGTCGACGCGATCGTAAACCACCATTTTCGTGGTGAGGTGCTTAACGAACCAAAGTCGCTCAAGCACGAATGCAAGTCCCCATATACCCACGTTAGCTGATGCAATTACTAACCAACTGAAGTCCGCAGCCTGTGGTCCTAATGCGTTTATTACAGCGAGCGCTATAACGATGAAGAGGTAGGACATTTCCCTAATAGGGATGGCATCAGTTCTATACCTGATGATGCTGAAGATAGCAAACAGCCCTAGTGCGAACCCTAGTTCTATATCGATATTGCTAAGTACTGAGCAGAGGAAAAACACTGAAGTTGAGACGAGCATGAACGTGAAAACAAAGTCACGACGCTGAGATGCAAGGTTGTATATAACCCTCACGACGATTAAGCTAGAAATTAGATTAATGATAAAGCCTAGGCCTAAATCGTAAATCGTGAAAGGTCCCTTAGAGACTTCAGTTGCGATATCTACAATTACTTGTGGTTCCATTTTTTACTGTTTTGCTACTAGCTTGCTTCTAGTTTGCTATTTATGTGCTACTTGTGCAATTGCGATGTCAGCAGCTCGTTTCAATTTTTTTAGATTCGCAAGGTAGGTACGAGAGGATATACTTTCATCTGAATGAAGTCTTCCAATTACGTATTTACTTACGCTTATTCCACGCCCCAGCGGATTGATTCTGTCTTCCCTTGACTTGAATGCTTTGTGAAGTGGTGATCTTCTATCGGTTTCGCTTTGTTTCAACTCTACTATATTCAATCCAGTTAGGGGGCTGACTGGAGTCCCGTCAATGGTAGTAAACTCTAGTGAAGTGTCAAAAGTAATGCGCTCTCTTCGTTCTATGCTAGCTAGGGTAAACCTTGAGTATCTACTGTATAATGTAGGTTGAAAATCGTTACCAAAAGGGACATGCTTCTGTATGAACTCCCTCTCTTCGGTAGTCAGGGGTGCGTCCCATTTCATTTCATTAGAGCGCTTTATTCGGCGTTTTACTGAACGTCCGTGGACACTTCTCTTTTTAACTTCAAGAAAAGTGAGGTTAGAACTTACATAGGAACGGATGCGAACCTTATATCTGCACTTGCGTCCTCGTATATGATCCTCAAGTGTGATGTTATCTGGGGTGTCAAAATAAAGGTTGTCGTACCTGAAGCTTCTTCTGCCTTCAATCTCTAAAATTTTATAGGAAGAGTCGAGTTGAGTAGCGATTTCTGCACACCAGAAATCTGGAATCACGAACTTTTCTTCACGTCTATCCATTAGAGCGACCTCGTCGAGGCCGGAAAGCGAAATAGGCGCATATGTGGAAAAGCTCTTTTTAAGGTCCAAAACGTGTGTTTCTTGTTGGTTTCGTAAAGATACAAAAACAAGCAGGTTTATTGTGCTGACATGTTATCTTTGCGCTCATCAGAATCTTAATCTATGGCTAAGAAAAAGACTAATAAACTTCCGCACAGTGAAGCTGTGTACCGCAAGTGGTTTAAAGAGATGTACTTGATGCGCAAATTCGAGGAGAAATGCGGTCAACTATATATCCAACAGAAATTTGGAGGGTTTTGTCATTTATATATAGGGCAGGAGGCTGTTCTATCTGGAATGGTAGAGGCTATCAAGCCTACGGATAGAGTTATTACCGCCTACAGAGATCACGCGCATCCGCTAGCTTTAGGGACTGACCCTAAGGTGGTTATGGCTGAGCTATATGGAAAAGTGACTGGAAGTTCTAAGGGAAAAGGTGGTTCTATGCACATGTTCGATAAGGAAAAAAATCTTTTCGGTGGGCATGGTATTGTGGGAGGCCAAATCGGACTTGGAGCCGGTATCGCATTTGCGGATAAATACCGAAATGAAGACCACGTGACTGTCTGTTTCATGGGTGACGGAGCAGCGAGACAGGGAATTCTCCACGAAGCGTTCAACATGGCTATGCTATGGAAATTACCTGTGATTTACATTATTGAGAATAACCAGTATGCAATGGGAACTAGCGTGAAACGTACAACTAACGTTCACGACATGTCGAAAATGGCACTTAGCTATGACATGCCCTCTGAGACTGTAGATGGTATGAGTCCAGAGGATGTTTGTGCAGCTATAAAAAGAGCAGCAGCGAGAGGAAGAAAAGGCGAAGGTCCTACACTATTGAACATTGAGACGTACAGATATAAAGGTCATTCTATGTCAGACCCGCAGAAGTATAGAACTAAGGCAGAGGTTGCATCTTATCAGGATCAAGACCCTATCCAACATGTTCGCAAAATACTTGTAGAGCAGAAGTGGATGACTGAAGAGGAACTTAAAGCAGTGGAAAAAGCAGTTAAGGCTACAGTAGAAGAAGCTGTCGTTTTTGCTGATGAAAGTCCTAAGCCAGAACCACACGAACTGTACGAAGACGTTTATACCCAAGAAGATTACCCGTTCGTTAAGGACTGATAATATAAAACTAGAAGATCATGGCCGAAATTGTCAGAATGCCTAAATTGAGTGATACGATGACCGAAGGTGTCGTTGCAGCTTGGCATAAAAAAGTTGGTGACGAAGTTGAAAGTGGAGAGCTTTTAGCGGAAATCGAAACAGACAAAGCCACGATGGAATTCGAGTCCTTTCAGGATGGATTTCTACTATTCATAGGCGTAGAAACTGGAGCCACCGCTCCTGTCGATAGCATATTGTGTATTCTGGGAGAGAAGGGAGAGGATTATAAAAAAGTGTTAGCTGAGGAAGCAAAATCAGCTTCAGCAGTTGAAGAGAAATCAGAAGTACCTGCTGCCGCACCTACTCCTGCAACCCAAGCCTCAGCCGCCGCCGCGCCAGACGCGCAGGCCCCTGAATCTAGACAGACTGCACCAGCACCCGTAAGCGGTAGCGATAGAGTTGTCGCTTCTCCATTAGCGAAGAAGTTAGCCGATAAGCTCGGATTGCAACTGGATAGAATCCCCGGTTCTGGAGAAGGTGGAAGAATTGTGAAGAGAGACGTGGAGAATTTTAAAATGGCTGGAGCCACAGGCATGCCAGTTATGACGACTGAGAGATTTACAGAGGTGGGGGTAAGCCAAATGCGTAAAACCATTGCCGCTAGATTAGCTGAGAGTAAATTTTCAGCGCCACATTTTTATTTAAACCTGAGCATAGACATGACGAATGCTATGCAGGCTCGCAAGGCGATAAACGATCAAGGTCTTTACCGCGTTTCCTTCAACGACATGGTCGTTAAGGCAACAGCCATGGCACTCAGAAAGAACCCTGCTGTAAATAGCAGTTGGTTAGAGGATAGGATCAGATTTAACGAGCACGTTCACATTGGGGTGGCTGTGGCCGTTGAAGATGGACTGTTAGTTCCAGTAGTTAGGTTTGCTGACTCGAAGTCATTTGCAGGCATAGGAGAGGAGGTAAGAGATTTCGCAGCTAAGGCTAAGGATAAGAAGCTTCAGCCTAGTGATTGGGAGGGAAATACCTTCACTATTTCTAACTTAGGGATGTTCGGAATCGAGAGCTTTACGGCTATCATTAATCCACCCGATGCTTGTATTCTAGCAGTAGGGGGGATAAGCGAAGTTCCGGTAGTGAGAGGTGGATCTGTCGTTCCAGGTCACGTAATGAAAGTAACTTTGAGTTGTGATCACAGGGTAGTCGACGGAGCTATGGGAGCTGCGTTCTTACAGGATTTCAAAAGCCTGTTAGAGAATCCTGTTTTAATGCTCGTTTAAGAAGGTTAGATGCGGTAATTTGCAATAGCCGCTATGTCTAACTCAGAAACTAATTCATTATCTACTTCTGTTGCCTACCTCAAGGGGGTGGGGCCTAAGCGTGCTGAAATGTTGCAGGTGGAGTTAGGTGTGTTTTCATACTTCGATTTAATCCAATACCTTCCTTTTAGATACGAGGACAGGTCGAAGTTCCATAAAATCTCAGACATTAATGCGGAGTCTACTGCGCTGCAGTTTCGCGGGAAAATCCTCACGAATAAGCTGATAGGCGGGAATAGGCAGAGCAGACTGGTCGCCATATTTGATGATGGAGAAAGTAAGTTGGAGTTGGTTTGGTTTAAGGGGGCGAAATGGATTTCAAAATCCCTACCCTTGAATACTCCAGTCGTAATCTATGGAAAACCCCAAAATTTTAACGGCAAGTGGAATATTCCTCATCCCGAAGTTGAATTGGAGGATAGCTTCACTCAGAGGGGAGGGGGCGGACTCCATCCGGTGTACTCGTCAACGGAGAAATTGACATCTATGGGGCTTCATAGTGCTGGGCTGGCGAAGCTGATCAGGGTGGCGATTGCGGAGGTGAGGCGAGACATCGGAGAGACGATGCCGGAGAAGTTATTAGGGGAGTTGAAGATGCCGGGTAGGGCAGAGGCTTTTCAGGTGGTGCACGCGCCGAGCACTCCGCACGAAGCCGACAGGGCATTGAAGAGGCTGAGGTTTGAGGAACTTCTTTATCTGCAATTAGTGTTGCTGAAACAGAAACGCAAGCAAACTGTGGAGCTTGAGGGGGTGAGATTTGAGAAGGTGGGGAAGAAGTTCCTCGCGTTTTATAACGAACATCTGCCTTTCGAACTCACTGGGGCGCAGAAGCGTGTCTTGAAGGAGATACGCGTGGATTTAAATACGGGGTGGCATATGAACAGGCTGCTGCAGGGAGATGTCGGAAGTGGTAAGACGATAGTGGCATTGATGACATCACTACTGGCAATAGATAATGGTTACCAAGCCTGCATTATGGCTCCCACGGAAATTCTAGCACAGCAACATGCAGTGGGGATCAGGGAGCTTCTCGAAGGGATGAAGGGTGAGCTGAGTGTGAGGGTGGAACTTTTAACGGGGTCGGTTAGTAAGGCCGATAGAGTGCCCATGTTAGAGGGGTTAGCAAATGGCGAAGTGGATTTGATAATAGGAACTCATGCGCTGATAGAGAAATCTGTGGAGTTTAAGAACTTAGGGTTAGCCGTAATTGATGAGCAGCATAGATTCGGGGTGGCTCAAAGATCTAGGCTTTGGTCCAAATCCAAAGTCCCTCCCCATGTCCTAGTTATGACCGCTACACCCATACCCAGAACTCTAGCCATGACGGCATATGGAGATTTAGATGTGAGTGTTCTCGACGAATTACCTCCGGGCAGGAAGGCTATCATGACCGCGCATAGAACCGATAAGGGCAGATTGAAAGTGAATGGTTTTATTGAAGAACAAATCTCCGAGGGCAGACAAGTTTACGTCGTATATCCACTAATTGAAGAAAGTGCGACGCTAGATCACAAGGATTTAATGGACGGTTACGAAAGCCTCTCGAGGAGATTTCCATTACCCAAATTTAGCATCGGAGTAGTTCACGGGCGGATGAAGTCAGAGGATAAGGATATCGAGATGAAACGATTCGCTAAAGGTGTATCTCAGATATTAGTCGCTACAACGGTGATTGAGGTGGGGGTTAACGTGCCTAATGCTACACTGATGATTATTGAGAGTGCGGAGAGGTTTGGGCTCAGTCAACTTCATCAGTTGAGGGGGCGCGTGGGTCGCGGAGGAGATCAGAGTTATTGCATATTGATGACTAAAGACGAACTAGGAAGTGAAGCTAGACGTAGGCTAGAAACGATGTGCCGTACTAACGACGGATTTGAAATTGCGGAAGTGGACATGCAAATAAGGGGGCCAGGAGATGTCATGGGAACCCAGCAAAGTGGAATGCCAGATTTAAAAATGGCGGATATACTTAGAGATAGAGAGCTGATGGTAACAGCTAGATATATTGCCTCTAGGGTTCTAGATGTCGATCCGGAGATGAAGAGCGAAGAGCATCAACTATTAAAAAAGAATTTGGATATCATTTTAGAAGGGCGTCCTAATTGGAGCCGTATTTCATGATATTAGTTGCATGATAAACTCGCGTCAGTTTCTAACTCCTATACTAGCAGTAATCTTCGCGGGCTTTTCTGTGTGGTGGTATGTTTCTATTTCTGTAGAAGAGGATAATGCTTCTGATAATCCGACGCATTATGCATCGGATGTCTTCACTAACTGGGAGAGTGTTAGAGGTGAAGACGGGAGTTTAAAGGTGGTCTTCTATAGCCCTAATAGTACAGGCGGAGCTGATTATGAAGTCGTATTTCACGAAGATGTGAATGCTCCTTTGAAAGAAGGGTGGGTGAAACAACCTTGGAGAGGTGGTGTACTAATAGGGACAGTGGAGAGTCTTGAAATGTGGGAGGAAAAACCCGGTGACATGGCGTCAAGGTGGAAGCCTGATTCAGATGGCGAAGCTCTTCTTATAACCACTAATGCAGGTTGGAAATTAACGAAGCCCGATGGTAGCGTTGTGGTTTGGGCTAGAGATGCCGGTACGATTTCGGTTCCTCTTTCTAAGTTTTGGGGAAGGTTTGAGCGCTTGGGAGCCGATAAGCTTTTCATGGGCAGGAGATGGGGTAAAGTTGACGGGATAATGTCAAACGAAACAGAATTGCTTATAGACTCAGTTGTTTCTGTCTTAGGCAGTAATTGGGACGGAAATACTTGTGAATTAAAACGTGGAGAATCTTTTGCGTTCTGCTTAGGCGTTCTTGATTCAGAAAGTCTTAATGAGGAAAAGTTCTCATCGGACTCGTTAAAGATTAGGCAGCTAGTTTCATTATTAGCCACCTCGCAATTAGATTTTCAGTTCTATCATTTCGGAGTTCTATTCTCAAACGATACCACTCTCATGCAGCAGATCTCTTCAATAGAAGAAGAAACGCAACTTCAGGGTATTTATCTTAATTCCGATTCCTCAGATGCTATAATGGTAGCTTCTAATTTCTCGGATAGAACTATATGGATGCGCTACGGGAACACAATTGCGAGCTTTGAGATTGTCGATATTTCTGCGGAAGAAAGTGTGGCTGAAATAAGTTGCGATATGTCTGAAACGCTACTTGGAACTAGTCGTAACCACAGGTCTGAAAAGGATATGGATATCCTGTGGGACGAGGAGAGGATGGTTATAGAAGCGGTGGAAACTGGTGGTAGGGTGGTTTGGTCTAAAGAATTAAAATCGGCTCCATTTGAGAAATCTTTCGAAGTGGATCTTTATTCAAATAATAAATACCAAACAGCGTTTTCAACCCCCGACGCTGTGTTTCTCTTAGACATTAACGGTATAGATGTCGCCGGATATCCTTATAAACCATCGAGTGTAATCACTGGGTTTTCGGTGGTAGATTACGATAGGAATGAGAAGTATAGATTCTTAGTGGCGACGGCTGACGGTAAAATCAGAAATTTAAGAGACTCTAAGAAAAATACCCCAGGGTGGAATTTCTCTAAGCTTACAAATGGCAATTTCGTTAGGCATATGTCCCATTTAAGAATAGGGCGAAATGACTACGTCTATGTCGGTTGTAACGATGGAAGTGTATTGCTATTATTCCGTTCTGGGAAGAAGCGGGTGGAGACAAAGGTGGTGGTGTCAGCTACACATTATCCTTCGTTCAGGCTGGGGAGTAGCATTAATAAATCGACTGTACTATTTATAGACGATGATGGATGGTTACAAGAATTAACCTTCGGAGGAGCTTCGTCAGTTGGAATGTCTGGGATAACTCGTGCTGACGCGGTGAGTGTAGAAGACGTAGATGGAGATGGAAAAAAAGAAGTCGTAGTTATCCTGAACGGAGTACGTACTGTTTGGAATTCTAGAAACGAAAAACTAGTCCTTTAGGATACTTCTGCTGATTACGATTCTTTGGACTTCAGATGTCCCTTCGTAAATCTGAGTGATTTTTGCATCCCTCATCAATCTTTCAACGTGGTATTCTTTTACGAAACCATAACCGCCGTGGATTTGTACAGCTTCAATAGTAGCATTCATAGCCGTTTCCGATGCGTGAAGTTTCGCCATGCTAGAAGCAAGGTCGTAGTTTTCGCCGGCATCTTTTAGAGCTGCTGCTTTGTGAACTAACATTCTAGAGCACTCGATCTGAGTGGCCATGTCAGCAAGTTTGAAAGCTATCGCTTGGTGCTTGTAGATCTCTTGCCCGAATGTCTTTCTCTCTTTTGAATATGCAAGTGCTAGCTCATAAGCTCCAGCTGCTATACCCAGTGCTTGTGCTGCAATTCCTATTCTTCCACCGGCAAGAGTTTTCATTGCGAATTTGAACCCAAACCCATCTTCACCTAATCTATTCTCTTTCGGAACCTTTACGTCTGTGAACATCAGCGTGTGCGTGTCTGAGCCTCTGATTCCTAGCTTATCCTCTTTAGCTCCCACAACGAAACCCTCCATTCCCCTTTCCATGACTAGGGCATTAATCCCCTTATGTCCTTTCTCTATATCTGTCTGTACGATTACAATGTATATCGAAGCTGTGCTTCCATTAGTGATCCAGTTCTTAGTTCCATTAACTAAATAGTGGTCACCCATATCTATAGCGGTAGTCCTCTGAGAAGTAGCATCAGAACCAGCTTCTGGCTCGGATAAACAAAACGCTCCGATTTTCTGCCCACTAGCAAGAGGAACCAGGAATTTCTGTTTTTGTTCTTCATTACCGAAGGCCTCTAAGCCATAACATACGAGTGAATTATTTACACTCATGCAGACACTAGTCGAAGAATCCACCTTGCTCAACTCCTCCATTGCAAGAGTGTAGCTTATCGCATCCATGCCAGAACCTCCATATTTCGTATCCACCATGACACCCATAAAGCCTAGCTCAGCTAGTTGCTTTACTTCTTCCGTGGGGAATCTCTGCTCGGTATCTCGTGCAATTACACCTGGTTTAAGCACGTTCTGTGCGAAATCTCTTGCGGCATCGCGTACTGCGATTTGTTCTTCTGTAAGTTCGAAATTCATCTCTATCTTTCACTCGTAATGGATTGCAAAGATACAATAACACATTCCCTTAAAAAGAGTTGGAATGTAGTGGGAATTATGAGCGGTACATCTTTAGATGGACTTGACGTCGGGCTTGCAAATTTCTCGCGTGATAAAAACGGGTTTTGGTCTGGGGAGTTAGAGGTAATTAAGTGTTTTGATTTCCCTGACACTCTCGTGGCAAGGTTGCATAAGTCCATGCAAATGACTGCCTTGGAGTTGTGTGAGCTGGATAGAGACTGGGCGTTATTCGCAGCTGAGTGCGTAAATGATATGATGTCTAATTGCGTTTGTAAACCAGAGTTGATTTCTTCTCATGGCCACACGGTTTTCCATAAACCTGATGAGGGTTTTACTACACAAATAGGTTCTGGCGCTATCCTAGCCGCTAAAACCGGCTTACCTGTTGTGTGTGATTTAAGAAGTTTAGACGTGGCATACGGAGGCACTGGGGCTCCATTAATTCCACTGGTAGATAAGCTGTTGTTTTCCGAATTCGAGGGATGTTTAAACCTCGGGGGCTTTTCAAATATCTCACATTTAAATGCGAGTGGTGGAGTCTTAGCGTGGGATATAGGGCCGTGTAATAATTTACTCAATCAGCTCTCTAGAGTAGTGGGTTTTCAATACGATAAAGATGGTTTACTCGCTTCTAAAGGCGAATTGCACTCAGATCTTTTCAGAGATTTATGTGATTTGAAATATCACCGTCTACTAACTCCGAAATGCCTCGGTATGGAATGGGTGGACAGTGAGCTTGCTGCGGTTTTAAAAAAGTATAACGACATTTCAATAGGAGATAAGCTCAGAACCTCCGTCGAGTACATCGCGCATATTATCGTTAATGATAGCCCCAAGGGTCGTGTGTTAGTTACCGGGGGAGGTGTGTGGAATACTTTTTTAATGGATAGAATAAGAAACATAGCAACCGAACAGTCCTCAGAATTTATTATTACTGAACCCGATATGGTCAACGGGAAAGAAGCCTATGGATTTGCATTTTTAGGTTTACTGAGATGGCTGGGTGAAAGCAATGTATTTCAAGAAGTTACAGGCTCCAAAAAGCCTTCTTCGGGTGGGGCGGTTTGGCTCCCGTGATGTACTATCTTTGCGGCTCGAAATTCAATCTATTTTTTTGATGAGAGATTTATTAAAAGCTTACGAGAATAAAAAACCCGAAATAGTATTCAGTTGGAACGACACTGAAACTGAAGCTGAGGGTTGGGTGGTGATAAATTCTCTTCGCGGAGGCGCAGCAGGTGGCGGTACTCGTATGCACCCTAATGTAGACCAAAGAGAAGTTGAGTCTCTCGCAAAAACAATGGAGGTTAAATTCACTGTTTCCGGACCCCAAATTGGCGGTGCTAAATCGGGAATTAGATTCGACCCACTGGATTCAAGGAAGCGTGGCGTTCTAGAGCGTTGGTACGCAGCTGTCACTCCACTCCTAAAGACCTACTACGGAACTGGCGGAGATATGAACGTAGATGAGATCCACGAAGTCATTCCCATAACTGAAGAGAATGGTGTTTGGCATCCACAAGAGGGGGTCTTCACGGGCCACTTTAAACCTAACGAAGCACAGAAGGTTCGTCGAATCGGTAACCTTCGTCAAGGTGTTTCTCAGATAATTGAAGACTCAAGCATCTCACCAGATATTTTCAGGAAATACCGTGTTGCCGACCTCATTACCGGCTACGGAGTTTCTGAATCAGTCCGACATTTCTATTCTATTTATGGCGGAACTCTTGAGGGCAAGCGCGTAATCATTCAAGGATGGGGGAACGTAGGTGCCGCAGCGGCTTTATATCTAACTCAGTCGGGCGCAAAAGTTGTCGGTATTATAGACAGAGTAGGTGGTGTTATAAGTGTTGAGGGTCTGGGTGTAAGCGAGGTGAAAGATTTATTCTTTGCTAAAACAGGTAACTCTCTGGAGTCTGAGGATATGATGTCTTTCGATGAAGTGAATGCTAAGATTTGGGATGTGAATGCTGATGTGTTCCTCCCTTGTGCAGGATCGAGATTAGTCAACCAAGACCAGGTCGATAGACTTCTAGCAGCTGGTGTGAGTGTTATCAGTTCAGGAGCGAATGTTCCTTTTGCAGATAAGGAAATTCTTTACGGTCCCATCGCTGAGTCAGTTGATAAGCGAATCGCCGTTATACCAGACTTTATTGCTAATTGTGGCATGGCTAGAGTGTTTGCTTACCTTATGAGTGACGGAGAAGTAAATATGTCCGATGAGGCTATTTTTAACGACACTTCAGAAATTATTCGCAAGGCTCTGTTGTCTACATGTAAGCTTCGTTCAGAAAAGACGTTGCTGTCAGCAACAGCTTTCGAGAAAGCTTTGAAAACCCTAAGCAACTAATAAAATGATGTTTTACGTTTTAATAGCAGTATTCGTTATAGGGTACCTAGCAATCGCTCTTGAGCATAAGATAAATATTGATAAGGCCGCGACAGCACTTGTTACGGGTACTGTGTGTTGGGCGATTTTCGTGCTCGGTTATGATGTTATTCCAGAACACCTAACTGAAGGTTTCGAGGCTTTTAAGCTCCACGATCGTAACGGATTATTAAGTGTCTTTTACGAGCATAGGCTTTTGCATCACATGCAAGAGATATCTAGTATTCTGTTTTTCCTTTTAGGAGCAATGACTATAGTTGAGCTGATTGATGCTCACGAAGGCTTCAGAGTTATTACGGATAGAATAAAGACTACAAATAAGGTGAAGTTGATGTGGATTATTTGCGTCCTGACATTCTTCTTCTCAGCTGCTTTAGATAACCTCACGACTTCTATTGTTATGATTTCTCTATTGAGAAAACTCATTGACGATAAGGAAACTAGATGGCTGTTTGCTGGTATGGTAGTAGTCGCAGCGAATGCTGGAGGCGCATGGTCGCCTATAGGTGATGTAACTACAACTATGTTATGGATAGGAGGTCAGCTGACTACTCCAACTATAATTGTAAACCTGATACTTCCATCAGTTGTGGCTGTATTAGTGCCTCTTTTAATCCTGACATTTAGATTGAAAGGCAATGTGTCTCGTCCTAACATATCTCTTTCCGATGGAGGGGAAGCCACCACAACTTTTGAGAGGAACTTAATCTTTTCAGCCGGTGTACTTGGATTGCTATTCGTCCCTGTTTTTAAGACGGTTACACATCTCCCTCCTTTTATGGGTATGATGATGTCCTTAGGTCTAATGTGGATTTTAACGGAGATTCTGCATCGCACAAAAAATCACGAGGAGAAATCTAACCTATCTGTTATTTGGGTTTTAAGGAAAATAGATTCTGCATCGGTACTGTTTTTCTTAGGAATTTTATTAGCAGTTGCAGCTCTACAAGAGGCAGGGCATCTGATTTTAACGGCTGACTTTTTGCGTACACAGTTGAATGATATTTATTTAATTAATATCGCGATTGGATTTCTATCTGCAATAGTTGACAACGTTCCTCTCGTAGCCGCTTCTATGGGTATGTACGACATTCAACCCGATGATGTTACTGGAGCTTGGGATATAGCGTTTAAGCAAGACGGGAAGTTCTGGCAGTTTCTAGCTTACTGTGCTGGTACTGGTGGATCGGCTCTTATTATCGGTTCAGCAGCAGGTGTGGCTGTAATGGGATTGGAGAAGATTGACTTTGTTTGGTATTTAAAGAAAATCAGCCTCCTTGCAATAGCAGGATATTTAGCTGGAGCAGGTGTTTATGTGTTGATGTTCTCGTAACAACTAGAAAAAAATACGGGTCGAGTTTTTGAACGTTGGAGATTGTAAAACACAATTAAAGACTTCACATTGCGTGTACGATATCTATGAACTTAGACGTTCAGTTAAACGATAGATAATACACATGTACAATTCCCTCTTATTACTAGCTATACAAAGCTCTGAAGTTGTTGAAGAGACAACAGAAGCAACAACTAATCTAGAGCATCAAAGCGTGCTGGAGCTTCTAGCCCAAGGTGGTTGGTACATAATGTTGCCGCTAGCTCTTATGAGCTTGTTTACCATCTACGTTTACTTTGAGCGCTACATGGCTATTCGCAAAGCTGAATCTACATCTCCTGATTTCATGAAGAGATTAAAGGATCATATTTCCGAGGGGCAGTTAGCTAGTGCGAAGAACTTATGTGCGGATAATGATAATCCTATGGCGAGGATGTTAGAAAAGGGTATCTCTAGAATCGGAAAGCCACTACAGGATATTTCTGCTTCTATAGAAAATGTAGGTAAACTAGAGATTTACAAACTAGAGAAAAACCTTAGTATTATAGCAACGGTAGCTGGAGCCGCTCCAATGATAGGTATGCTTGGAACGGTGATAGGTATGGTAGATGTCTTCGTGAAAATGGAACAAGGTGGGACAGTAAATATCTCGACTATTTCTGGAGGTACTATGCAGGCTATGGTTACGACTATTGTCGGACTTGTGGTCGGAATTTTCGCGTATATGTCTTACAACCACCTCGTAAGTAAAGTGTCTAAGGTGGTTCATAAGATGGAGTCTACATCTCTTGAGTTTATAGATATTCTAGAAGAACCAGCTCGATAATGAATCTCACTCCCAGAAATAAAATTGACGTAACTGCGGGGACGAGCACTATGACGGATTTAGTCTTTCTACTGCTTATTTTCTTCATTATCATCTCGACTCTGGTTAGCAATGGCTTGAATGTAGATCTGCCATCTTCACAGGGTACCACATCTGCTTCCCCGTCTCTAACCCTTAGTATTACTACTGAAGGCACGTATCACTTCAATGGCGGAGGGGCTTTCGATCATTCAGAATTAGAGAGTCGCTTAACAGCTATGATGAGCGATCAGACAGAGAAAGTAGTTTACCTGCAAGTTGATAAGAGCGTTCCTACAGGGCAGACCGTAGAGGTAATAGGTATAGCAAAAGCTCACTCGTGGAAAATTATGCTAGGCTCTAATCCAGAGTAAAATGATGATTAACGAATTACATGAGACGAACTCGAGAAAACACAGAAGGCGCGCTAGCGCTCTAACCCTTGTGTTCTTTTCTTTGGTTGTAGCCTTGTGTGTTTTCTTAACGGCATTTACGATTCAAGACCCGCCACCAGGAGAGCAGTTTATTGCTGTAGGATTTGCTGATTTAGGTTCTAACGATGAAGGCGAAGGTGATACGGAAACAGAAGTTCCATCTGAAGTCGTAGAAGAGGTAGTGGAGGAGGCTGTAACGGAAGAGGTAGTGGCTGAACCAGTAGTTGAGGAGCAAGTCGTTACTCAGGAAACTTCTGAGATTGTAGTTCCGGAGGAGGTTGTCGAAGAAGTAGTGGAGGAGCCTGTGGAAGAAACTCCTAGAGAATCAGCCGGGGCTAATTTAATTGCAAATAATGCATCGTCTGGAGGAGGAGGTTCTCAGGGCGATAGTGAAGGAGTGGGCAATCAAGGAGATGAGGATGGTAAAATCGATGGTGCTGGAGTGGTGTTCGGGGATTTCGGATCATTTTCATTGAATGGTGCTAGTATGTTAAGTGCGCCACAACTAAGTGAGAAACCTATGAAGTCTGGTACTGTCAGGATTAACATCGTTGTTGATGCTAGTGGAAAGGTTATCTCAGCTAAATTCGAGGCAATTAACTCTTTAAGGGTTGACACTAAGCTCACAGAATTAGCGCGTAAAGCGGCCATGACGACAGTGTTTGAGTCAGATGCTACTACACCGAGAAGACTCGGGTTTATTACTTTTAAGTTTGAATTAGAGTGATGCGTTATCAAGAGGCAGTTAATGTCCTCTTCACGAAACTTCCTATGTTTCAACGTAGCGGTCCAGCTGCTTACAAAGATGATCTAGATGGAACCCGCGCTGTATGTGAGTTGTTAGGTAATCCTGAGAATGGATTAAAGTTCATTCATGTTGCTGGAACTAATGGTAAGGGCACGGTCTGTCATATGATATCCGCAGCCCTTCAAGAGTCCGGATATAAAGTTGGACTCTTTACATCTCCACACTTATTCGGTTTTCGCGAACGCATAAGAGTGAATGGTGAAATGATAGGTGAGGGTGTGGTTGTTGATTTCGTTGAGGAGTTTTCCGGGAGTTGGGATACACCTTCGTTTTTCGAACTTACCTTTGGAATGGCTCTTAAGTATTTCGCTGATTCAGAAGTCGATGTTGTAATTCTAGAAACGGGTATGGGAGGAAGGCTTGATAGCACGAACATTATCCCCACTGCTGAAGTGTGCGTAATTACAAATATAGGATTAGATCATCAAAATTTTCTGGGTGATACTATCAGAGAGATTTCAAGTGAAAAAGCAGGAATTATTAAGGATGGTGTGCCTGTAGTGTTAGGGAGGATGAGGCCAGAATCCCAGTCGGTTATTATGGCTCAAGCGTTACGTCAGAGTTGTGAGACTCATTATGGGAGGACGTATGCATTTGCGGAGGGTGGTGATGAGGTTGACGGGCCTTTTTTTAAAGAAAATGCAGCTACGGCTTATGCGACCCTTGAAGTATTAAAGTCCGATGGATGGGTTATTCCAAAAGATATAATTGAGGGTTCTTTTAATAATTTTAAGGAGCTTTCAGGCCAAAAAGGCAGGTTTACATTCCTTCCTGAAAGTTCAGATCTCTCATCTGCGCTTTTGGATTGTGCTCACAATGTTGACGGAATGAAAGGGTTGATGGGGTACTTAGGAAAGTGTGATGTTGTGTTACATATCGTTTATGGAACAGTAAGCGATAAAGATCCTAGTTCGGTTTTAGATCTTATTCCGTCTAACTCTGTTATGTACTGGTGCAAGGCGGACGTACCTAGGTCTATGGAGGTGGAAGTATTGAATGGTATAGGTGAGCGGGTAGGTCTGACGGGAGAAGCCTATGACTCAGTTAATTCTGCACTCGTTGCAGCTAGGCGCTTTACTCATGGCGAGGACGGTGTGCGCGTGGTCGTTTGCGGAAGCGTGTATGTAGTAGGGGAGGTGGTAGAGGGTGGGATTACATAAACGAGCAGTCCATGTAATCGGTGAGCATGTGAAAAAGAAGTCCTATAGCTACGACTCTAGTTTTAGATGGGATGAGCATTAAAGCGTAAACCCCCATAGCGTAGTATGTATGTAGGAAGTGAAAATTAATGCTGCAACGGGTTGGATCGAACATCGGTGTTGCTATTAGATGATCTAGATCAACGAGCATGGTCGTAAGTAATATTAGGTAGGTTTTCTTCCAGTTTTCTCTAAAAAAAATTAGAGCGATGCATAGCGGGGCTATTA
>Ga0307984_1000536_pt1 | contig 16629 bp, 10 predicted proteins | sample EllFjometageno78_FD_203169 | JGI IMG/M metagenome (GOLD analysis project Ga0307984, IMG submission 203169) | Marine microbial communities from Ellis Fjord, Antarctic Ocean - #78 | ecosystem: Environmental > Aquatic > Marine > Unclassified | place: Southern Ocean | collected 2014-10-09
GACGCCGCCGGAGGACACCCTCTTTTCCTGCATCGCCTCAAGAAGGGCCGCCTGGGTCTTAGGTGGGGTCCGGTTAATCTCGTCGGCAAGAAGAAGGTTGGTGAAGACCGGGCCTTCCATAAACTTGAACTGCCGTGCGCGGGTCTCAGGGTCTTCCTGAAGCAGCTCGGTTCCGGTGATGTCCGAGGGCATCAGGTCGGGGGTGAACTGGATTCGTTTGAAGGAGAGCGAGAGCGCTTCAGACAGCGAGCTGACCAGCAGCGTCTTTGCCAAGCCGGGCACCCCCACGAGAAGACAGTGACCTTGCGCAAAAACCGCAATCATCATCTCCTCGATGACATCTTCCATGCCCACAATCACTTTGCGTAGTTCTTTGACCACACCATCTCTTGCGATGCCGAGTTGTTCTACGGCTTTTACGTCATCAGTTTCGTTTGCCATTTCTGTGTTTCCGTTTCTGTATTTGTTAAAAGAGAGTTCAATCGTGGCCATAGCAGCCACGATCGCGTGGTTCGATCCAGCTGCATTCTTGCAATCTCTCTTCTTAAACCGAGACGATTCTGCATTCTTAACAGCCTCTTGTATTTTTTTTCCAGAATACACAAAAAGCCCTTTTCTAAGCGGGTTTGAGTGGGTCGGAGACGGCTAGGGACTGTCCTCATGTGAGCTGCGGGACCCCAATCGGCTGGCCCCCCTCCGCTGCGGTCCAAAGACGGCTTCAAAGCCCTCCCGCCAAAAGCAAATTCCTAGTAGTAGCAGCCCTCGACCGAAGCTCGCTATTCAATGCGAACCTGCGGACGCAGTCTGTTCTTCTCTTCTTGAGACAGTTGGTCAGGCCGAACAATCAGCATTTTCAGTTGCGGGAACATGTTTAAATCGCCCATTAAGCTGATTTGACTGCCGCGCAAATCCGCCACCTCAAGCATCTTCAGGTTGGCGATTTCCGAGCTGCTCGAAATCACCGTATCAATAAGAATCAACCGCTTTATCGGCAGAAATCGCAGCGGATACTGCCCCTCTTTCGTTCGCAGGGAGAACGACTCGCCGCCTCCATCGATTGTCAGTGCCTGGGTCTCTGCCTCGTAGCTGAAACAGTTCGCATGATCTCCAAACATTGCTTTGACAGCCAGTCCATACCCTTTCCGATATCCCAATGATGCGTAGTCAAAAGAGAGGATCTTTTCTGCCAGCGTGGTTCGGTTCATCGACTGCACCGTCTCAATGATCCCGGCCAGCTGGATTGCCGAGGTTTTATGCTTATCTGGATCAAACGATTTAGCCAACGCCTCATTGACTCTGACAAGCCCGCGCATGCGCTCGGGGTTGATCTCAAAATACGGCTTCGCCTTGGCAAACTCTGCGCTCATGAAGTAGAGATACGCAAGCTGTGCGCGCGCCTCATCGGCGCGCTCCGGCGTGGTACGGATCATGTCGTTCACGGAACGCATCGTTAGTTCATAAGACACCAATGGCAGTCGATGAAAGAAGTCATGGCTAAACTGATCGCCAGCGGCCACATCGTCGGGAAGGGCCGTGGCCAGTCGCCCTACCTCCTGAAGCAATGCCTCTGAGTCTTCCTTCTCCACCCGCAACCGTGTCGCCAGTGTCTCGGTCTCCTGCTTTTCTAACCGCAACCGTGCCGCCAGTGTCTCGGTTTCCTGCTTTTCCACTCGCAAACCTGCCGCCAAAGTCTCGGCCTGTTCACGCTTGGCACTCAGACGGTCAACGAACAAGGCTGTCACCACCACCACCATCGCCACGAATGCAGCGGCCAGCTTGCAGCTGACGCGATTTCGACGATAGAACAACAAAAACTCGGTCGACAGCCCACTTTCATGGGCTACGGGAGAGAAACCGCCAAGAAATGCGCGGACCTCTGTGATCAAGTCACTCACCGACGCATAGCGAGCGGCCGGTTCTAGCGCCATCGCCTTCATGACCACGGCACTCAAGCTCTCGGGAACGCCGCTACCGCGCTCGGTTGGCGGCACAATATCACCGGACACGGCCGCCTGCTGCATGGCGTCGGTGTCACCCGCGAGGGGCGGTCGACAGGTCAGCACGGCGTAAAGCAGGGCGCCCAATGCGTAGATGTCGGTGCGCTTGTCCCGGGCTTCGCCGCGAATCTGCTCTGGTGCCATATAGCCGGGAGTTCCCTTAACCTGACCGTACAACGTCATTTCGCTCAACAGATCAGGATTGAGCAACACGTCATCATCGATCTCATCAGTGCCGCCGATCAGTTTTCCCAAGCCCCAGTCACAGACCAACACTTCGCCATAATGACCGACCTGAATGTTGGCCGGCTTCAAGTCCAGATGAATGACGTCGCGCGAATGCGCGTAGGTGATCGCATCGCAAACCTTGAGGAAGATATCGAGTCGATCCGATAGCGGATACCCCCCATCCGCAAGGGCCTTCTGCAAGACCACATCGAGCCCGTCACCGACTTTTAGATCCATCGTGAAATACGGTTGTCCCTCTTTGTCGACGCCGACATCGTGAACGGAGATGACGTTCGGGTGCTCGAGCAGCGCGGTCAGCCGTGCCTCGCGAATCAATGGGTCAAAGAGCAAATCGCTTGCGTTTTCATGCAAACGAGCCATGGCGACGTGACGATTTCCGTGTCGATCGAGGACCTTGAGGATGCGTTTCATGCCGCCAACCGCAATCAATTCAGCCTGACCGTAGCGCTCTTGAAGCGAACAAAGCTGGCCGTGAAGAGGCGATTCTGCTGCCGGATCAATCTCCTCAAACGCTTCGTCAAAGAGATTGTTCAAGGCTTGGGTTCGGTCTCTCGATTCTTCCGTCATTGGTAAAACTCCAGGTGGTTGCGCAATTGTCTCGCTTCCTTGCGGAAGCGCGACTGGACACGATTGCGCAGCACGTAGACCGAGTCCTTGGTCAACTCAAGCGCCGACGCGATATCGTCAACGGACTTTCCATCGAGAGTCATCGTGAAAACGTCCATGGCCTTGCCGGAGAAACTGGCATTCAAGCGTTCAATGACCAGCGCAATGATGTGTTTCCGCCACTCGCTTTCAATGATGTCCTCAATATCCGGTGGCACGACGTCGGCGACGGCGGCGTTGGTTTCCCGGCGTTTTCGCGAGGCAGCCTGGCTGCAATGCGTATAGACGGTATTGCGGATGACCGTTCCCAGCCATGTGCGAAACTTGGCGTGGTCACGGTCCAGTTCCACTGTTGACAGGTTCTGCCATAACTTCACCAAGATGGTTTGGCTAAGATCTTCGAGGTCATCCAGTGGCGCGTGCAACTGCATCAGCACCATACGAATAAAGCTCGTATAATAGTCGGTGAATTCGTCCCAGGCTTGGCTGTCGCTGGGATCGCGCGCCCGGTCAACCAAGGTCAGTCGTGTCTTCCACTGCTCTTCCGACAAGTTGATCTCATGCTGCTGGTCCATGTCTTCAGTCCTTACTTAATCACCTTACTTAATCGTGCACCTTCATCTGCTACAAATCCAGCTCGCGATCGCTGAATTCGGGGGATGAACACTCGTGAGCATTCTAGCAGGTGGCCGTGGGTGTGTCAGTGATCAGCGAATATCCGCGAGTGCGGAGCTCTTTGACCACACCATCTCTTGCGATGCCGAGTTGTTCCACGGCTTTTACGTCATCAGTTTCGTTGCTCATGATTGGGAAATTTTCTTTTGAGTGGCGCCCTTGACGGGCGCCGGAGAGGGGGATTTCTATGTGAAGCTACTCTTTCACCGCCTCTTCAACGGAGATCGTAAACAAGAGAGCCAGCGAGGCCCAGCTTCCCGCTGCCATTGAGATAAACTGATCCTTCTTGTGAGGGTAGCCACTCTCGTAGTAGGTCTGAAACGGCTTGCTGCGGCTGCGCACGTGCCACGAGCCGTCTTCTTTTTGCGTTTCTAACAGGTAATTGACCCCCCGCTGGTAAACCGCGTCGTCGGTCTTCATTCCGCCACCTCGGTAGAGAGCGTAGAGAACCGAGCCTGTTGCATAGGCGTCGCTCTCCATCGTGGGAAGTTGAGCCCATCCTCCGTCTTTTCGCTGTGCTTCGCGTAGCGCCTTCACCGCTTCCTTCACCACTTTCTGATCCGCCTTCAAATGATCCAGCGCCAATAGGTGGAAGACGCGATCCTCAGTTTCTTTTGCTTCGGATTTGAGCAACCACGCCAGGGCCTTTTTCTTGCGAACCGCAATCTTCCCGGCCTGCTCCACCGTTCCAAATCCATCCACGCCCTTGAGCGCCAGATACGTTGTGGTGAAGGCGCTCCTCTCGGTGGGTGGACGATTTCCGTTGCTGGGCCATCTTTCTTCCTTTTGGTCGTGGACGAGATACCCACTGACGTACTCGGTCACCTCATTCGGCTTCCACCCTGCCTGCCGAAGGGACCACAGCGCGTAACCGGCCCGGGTGTATCCGCCGCCCTGCCCCTTTCCTTCGAGGTAGCGTTTCTTCCCTCGCGCTAAATCCGTCAAGGTGTGCTTCACCTGCGCTTTAAAGTTTTTTTCGTCGATGAGAAATCCTCGACGTCGCGCCTCCACGAAAGTGACCACCGGCATCGCGTGGCCATGACAGGTGAAGCAACGATGGTGCTCACTTGCGCCTGCTGTCGTCTTTTCAAGCAGAAGGATCGATTTCTCGATCGCAGATTTCACCGTCGCAGGATCCTGACTATTCGTATCCGCCTGAAGGCTGGCCCCTCCTATCAAGCAGCCCGACAGGCACACGATCGCAGACATATTCATCTTCATCAGAACTGATTCTCCGCTCATTCTCTATCGATTCGCCATCTTTTTTTTTAAAGCCTCCGGCGCATCGTGGTATTCTTTGAGTGTAAAAAATATGCCATCAGAACACTACTTCCCGAGCGTAATGAGAATCTCCGTGACGAATTCTTCCTGCTTCCACGCGCCCGCGTGAAGTGTGAGACCGAGCCGGACAACGACGAGTTTTTCTTCGGGGGTGATCGTCACGAATTGCCCCTCGTGGCCCGGCACCGAATATTTGTGGTGCCGCTGGGGTATTGGTAGTGAGAACGCGGTGCATGAATGAGCGGTTTGGCGGCGGCATATCCGGACGCATCACCGCTGCGAAAGATCATTGTGGGCTCCCCGACATGCTTCTAGCGGGTTCCTTTGTGTGAATAGGGCGGCTCCTCTTGGAGATCTACTTGTTCAAGAAGAGTTCACTCTGCACGACCAGATGAACCAGGTCGCGGAGGCGGTTCCCGTTCTGCTTCATTTCCGAGACGATCCGGTTTACTTCGCCTCGATCACCGGCTTCAAGCAAACGGCCGGTAGCATAGGCCAACATCTTCTCGGTGAGGCAATGCACCACTTGTGGTTCGCGCTCCAGAAGCATCGCTTTGAATTCGACGAGATCTTTCACCTCGCGGCCGTTCGCCATGATCGCGGAGGGATCGATTGGCGCTACCTGTTTGGCTTTCTTGTCGATCTTCGGATAGTGGTCCCGCCACCGCCCGATCGGGTCAAAGCTCTCCAGCGCGAAACCCATGGGATCGATCTTCTGGTGACAACTACTGCAAGCCTGCTGGTTGCGGTGCATTGCCATCTGTTCCTTCAAGCTTTTCACTCCACGGAGGTCTGGCGAAAGAGGCTCGATATCGGGTGGTGGAGGGGGCGGGGGAGTGCCGAGAATGTTTTCGAGGACGAACACGCCGCGGACAATCGGTGAGGTGTCGACCCCGTTGGCGGTCATAGTCATGATCGCGGGCATAGTCAGCAGTCCGCCCCGTCGCTGATCTTCCAAGGTCACCTTGCGCAAGTTCTCCCCAACGACCTTTTGCTTGTAGATCAATTCACCAAGGAGGTTGTTCATAAAGGTGTAGTCGGAATCGATGAAGTCGCGGATCGAACCGTTCCGCTCAAGGACGTCGCGGAAGAACGCGTCGACCTGGGGGATGAGATAGTCCTTCACGCGGAAGTAATGCCCATACGGTCCTCTCTTATCGGGCTCCATGCGTCCCAGCTCGTAGAGCTTCAACCAGCGCTCGGGGAAATGGCGGCCAAAGGCTGCGGCCTTCGGGTCTTTTAACATCCGCTCGACCTGTCGATCCAACTCTGCGCGATTCGACAGTTCGCCTGCACGGGCGAGCTTCATGAGTGCTTCGTCGGGCATCGATGACCAGAGAAAATAGCTCAGGCGCGACGCGAGGGCGAAGTCGTCGAGCTTGCCGGGATCCTGCCGCAGATAGACGAAGTCGGGCGAACAGAGTATCGCGGCGTAGGCACCTTTCATCGCTTGCTGGCGCGAATTTCCGTCGGCCTCCAGCTGTGCCGCGAGATTGACATAGGGCTCTACTTCTTCGGGTGCAACCGGTCGCCGGTATGCCCGCTCGGCGAAGGAGCGAAAGAGTTTTTTAAAGTCTGCCTCTTCGATGGCACCGGTTCCGTAAAGTGCAGTGTGACTCTTGGGTGGCCACTGGCGGGAGACGGGCTCGATTCGGAAGCTGTGCACGCGAAGGGTCGGGCCGAGATAGCCTTTTCTAAAGAGCGCCTCCGCGACCGGCTTCTTGAACCCTTTTTGTTTCCGGTCAATCTTCTCATACTCCTCGGGATACCATTGTTCGAGCAGGACGTGGAAGGCGTTGTGTTTGAAATGTGGACCATTTTCCCACCCAATCCAGGCGCTCCATGGATCGTCGATCCAAGTCTCGAAAGAGAATGTCCGCTTCTTGCCATCACCGGGCAGAGTCCAGTGCTCGACTCGATGGTGTCGTGCTCCGCGTTTATGTTCGAAGCGCTCCAGATAGAGTCCGACTTCGAAGGGTTCATCGCGGTTCGTTCGTCCCTGGTGAACTAGCTTCCCTTCCTGGACGGTCCAGCTTCCCCACGCACCCTCCTTCGGATTGTGGGCGGAGACCTCAACGCTGATCCGATAGTGTGCCGGTCGGTGCATTCCACCGTGATGCTTGTCCGGCCCGATCCGGTTGTAGCGATCCCAGCGCTGAAACACCTCGTCATAGGGATCGCCCTCTGAGCGCTGATACTTGCCGAGGCTATCGCCCAACAGCGATTTCATGGAAATGGGTGCGGTGAAAGTCTCCCCCTCGAAGGGCTTCTCGGGCTTGTCATGCGTCGCCATCTCGATGGTTTCCTCTGCGGCGGCGATCAGCATTTTTAGCAGGAAGTCGGACATCACCAACTCCTGGCCGATGGTGTCGAAACCCTCCGCCTCCTCGTCGTCCTGAAAACTCCGCGTTGGTTCGATGGTCTTCTGCGCAGTGATGCCGTTGCCGTTGAAGTCGTAGAGCCCTGAAGCGACGGTGGGTTCGAAATCCGGATGCTTGAGGTAAAACAAGTCCCGCAGCGTGTTGCGGATTTCGAACTTGTTCAGGCGCCGGATCACCGCCTGGCCTCCGGTGCTTTTCCGCGCTTTGTAGGCTTGCTGGAGCAGAGGTGTCAGGCTCTCAATCACCTTCGCTGTTTCCTCGGTAGGCGGTTGCGTTTTCTTCTTCGGTGGCATCTCACCCAAGTTGAGTTGATCTAAAATTCCCTGCCAGATTTCAAGGGTATTCAGATCAGTGAGATTGGTCCCGAGGGTGTCGTAGCGGTAGTCGCCCTTCTGTTTTTTGGCCCCGTGGCATTCGAAACAGTATTGCTTGAGGAATGGTTGGTGGGATGACAGCGATTGGTCCGCACGCGCCACTTCACCGCAAGCAAGCAATCCCGTTAGTAAGCAGAGTGTCGTTCGTCGCATCATAATTAAGCTACTTTTTTTCGCCGGTCGGTCGAACTCGCGCATTGGGTGAAAAGTCCAGCGCTCGCAGAAAAATCCTTTCGGGCGCTCGGGCGAGAATCTTTCCGTCGCTTTCGGACTTCCGCCTCGCTTCTTGCCACGCGGGATCTGCGGAGAAGGCTTTCCAGTTCGCGTCCGCCTGCATCCGATTGGCGTGATGAATGAGGTAGATGAGCGTGTTTGCTGAATCTGGTGTGTCGAATGGTGTCCAGTAGCCGACGTTCTTCATGCCATGCTGCTTGAAAATCGCCGCAGTGTGATTCTGAAAACGCTGGTTGAGGCGAGCGAGCATGTCCGGCTTCGTGACATAGGTGCGGAGCTCGAAGACCCCACCTGCTTGGTCGATCGCGTCGCGGACCTGGGCCGAGTATTCGGTCTCTTTCATGAAGATGCTGGTTGGTTTTTCCGCAAGCAGCCCTTGAAACTCCGGTTGCTCGAGTACGGCGTCCCACTCGCGGTCGTTATTGAACCGGGTCCAGTTCTCATAAGCGGCATACCGCGATGGATGCTTTAAAATGTAGATGAGGCGGCGACGTTTCTTCGCTGGCCCCTCGGTGGGCCTCCAATAGCCGATCGCTTCCAGTCCATGCTTTTTGAAAATTCGGTCGGTGTGCTCGCGAAATCGTTTTTCCAGATGTTGCAAACGATCTTCGTTGGCGGAATAGATCCGCAACTCGTAGACCGGGCCTTCCCTCAGACGTTGGGCCGGTTTTGGTTCCGGCTCGGGTGGTAGGGCATCGCGAGCAAGCTCCGAGCCTAGGACCACTGACTCAGGGGCTTGGAAGATCCACGCCATGTTGTCGGATATTTTAAAACTGGCATCGTGACCCGCGATGTAGATTTCGTCATCGCCGAAGGGTGATTTACAGAAGGTGCGCGGCGAAACCAGTAGTTGCTTCCCGACCTCGTAGCGATTGTTCACCTCCAGCACACGATAGCTCCGGTCAGCCCGCCGCACGGCATAGGGCGCCCCGGCATAGAGGGCGCTGCCCTTCCAACGGAGATGGTTTTTCGGGCCGCGGATATTTCCTTGGAACCCGATGATATGCACGGTCTCACCTGTCGCCGGGTCAGTGAATGGATAGATCATGTTGTGCGCGCCGAGCGTGTAGGTGACTTCAACTCCGAGGTGTTCCCTCATCAGATCAATGATCCGCACTTCGTCATGCAGCGTGTAGCCGCCCTTGTCATCGGGATCGAGTCGCTTGACTTCGCTGGCGGAACGCCCGCCCGGCGCCCAGATGAAGAGGAGCGAATCGCCCGCGCCATTCGGGTTGGGGACACGTGTCAGTCCGCGAATGCCACCCACATCGGTATCGGTGTCCTCGAACAGTTCGAAAATTTCGCGGTAGCGTGGCCGCTCGCCATCGATGCGTTGATAGATCGAATCGCCTTCGGAGAAAAAGAGCGAGCCGTTGGCCTGAATAATGCCCAGGGGGCGTGTCCGGAAGCTTCCATCAGTAAGGAAGGGATGCTCCAGGTTGCGCTCCCAACGTATCTGGCCGGGGGCTGAGGGATCGTAGACTCCGGAGATGATTCCGGGATTTCCAAGAGACATGAAGATTCGCTCTGTGCCGGTCACCTTGTCGCGATACACCTCCATGTCACGGGGCACCCAGCGCACCCCTCCGGCACTCGAACCGTGCCTCACCAAGGTGTGCGTCCACTTTCCGGAGGTGTCGTCGCGCACCCATGCCGAAACGGCTCCACCGCGCTCGAAGTTCGCGCCCGCGGCCATTACCAGTAGGGTCTCGGGTTGGTCTAGTTTTTCCCCCTCCGCATCACGGGTGAAGGTGACCGATTTGAGGATGTTGCCCTTCATGTATTCGAGGCCGAGATCGTCGTTCGACTTACCCATGTCCAAGTCGACCTGCCATTGCGCCTCCGGGGCATCGAGTCGCAATACCTGCGCCGATTGTCGCTGCCCCTCCGGTGGGATGACCCAATGGGCATCGACCCAGTAGCCGTTGGATGCGAAGAGCATCCCTTTGTGTGAGGCGAGGTGCATCATCTCGGAACCTCCCGCCCAAGCCCCGTTGGCGTCCGGGTAACCGGCATCATAACTTTGAACCCAACACGCAGTTGGCTCGGGTTCGGCTGCCCCGCAAATGAGAACCTGTGGAAGGATCCCAGCGGCAATCGCCACCGCAATGAGCAGAGTATGCGGCTTTGATTTTTTCTTCAGGAATCTTGTCATTGCTCGTTCGAACGTCGTCGCATCATATTCAAGCCGACTCGAGTCCCGTAAGTGTTCCGGTGCTGGTGCCAAACTGGTCCACCTCCAAGCCGAAATTTTGCAGCATGGACAGCAACAAGTTGCACGCTTTCACCCGTTCGGTTTTCCCCTCGGGCATGGCACGGTGATCGCCTAGTTTAAATCCACCACCGGCGAGGACGAGTGGCATGTTCTTGCAGGAATGAGTTCCTGTCGCCATGCCACAACCGAAGAGGATCATCGTGTGATCGAATAAGGTGCCGCCATTGATGGTATCTTCTTTTCCCTTCAGCAGCTCGATGAGGTAAGCCATTTGTGCGATTTGATTTCCTTCGATGAGTTTGAGCGCTTCGGTCTTCTCGGGGAGTTCCCCGTGATGTGAGAAGCCGTGATAGCCGCCCTGCAAACCGAAGTCGCCATTGGCAAACCCGCTGGAGAGAGTCATGACCCGGGTCGAGTCGGTTTCGATCGCCAGGGCCATCAGTTCCATCATGATCTTCATTTCATCAGCGGTCTGCTGAGAAGGACGTGGTTCGGCCATCTCGGTTTTCGGCTTGGCCTGATCAAGCCAGGGCTGCTGTTGATCGATCTTCTTTTCTAGGCCTCGCACGGAATCGAGATACTCGGCAAATTTCTCTTGGTCCTGTTTTCCCAGCTCCCGGTTCACGGCCTTGGCTCTCTCCAGCACCGTGTCGAGAATGCTGCCATGTCGTTGCAGTCGCAAGCGCTCCTGTTTCTTTGCCTCCGCGGACTCCTCAAGGAAGAGCTTGCGATACATCGCGGTGACATCGATCGCGGGCACCTGCACTCCGGTGCGCGTAAAACTGGTCTGGTTGGATTCCTTCACCTTAAGTGTCATCGACGAATAGCGCGTGGCCGCTCCGACGAACTCGGCCGCCCTCTGGTCCATGCTGATGTTTCCTTCGGGGAAACTTGAGGCCATGTCCGGTCGGATCCCGTTCAAAAACGTCGGCACACAGGCGTGTCCACCCGTGAGGCCGTGATCGAGATTGGAGAAGACGGAGAAATCCTTCCGGTGCTTTTCCAAGGGCCGCAGGGTCGGCGGAAGCTCATAGCCGCGTCCTGCCTCGGTAGGAAAGAATGCCTTCTGATAGATTCCATAGTTGTTCGAGAGGCAGACCATGCGCTTCACTGATTTTTTGCCTTCGGCGGCACGAGCGAGTGGCGTGAACGATTCCATCATCGGGAGGGCGATCGCGACTCCTCCGGCGCGCAGGAAATTTCTTCGGGTCAGTTGGGTTCGCATGGGAATTGCTGTTGAGATTTGCCTATTGTGGACGGAATTGGAGCAGGAGCCAATCAAGAAAGAATACGCGGTTCATTCCTTTGTTTGATCGTGAAATACGATGAATCTTGTTCATTTTTTTTTTGGTCCCGTGAAAGATTGGAATGTCATCGCTGCGAAACGGGATGAAACCTTTCCTACACGGTGATCGTCATTTATTCTAGCCATAACGCGCTCTCCCCAGTAGCGATAGGCCGTTATGAAGAGCCCCAATTTTATCCGGATCCTGTCCAGATCCTGTCTCGCCGCTCTCACCGTGTTCGTTGCCGGACCGGCATCGGCTGAAGAGGAAGTTCCTGAATTCGATTTGCGGGGGCTCTCAAATCCGGAAGCGGCGAGACAGGAATCTGGCAAATCTGTCTCGTGGGCGCCGGGCGCGTTGCCACCGGAGGAAGCTGTCAAAGCACTGATGCCGGGTGATGGTTTGGCGATCGATTTGGTGCTTGCTGATCCGCTCATCGAACAGCCCTTGTTTTTGAATTTTGATGCACGTGGCCGGATGTGGGTGGTTCAATACCGCCAGTATCCCCACCCCGCCGGACTCAAAATTGTGAGCCGAGATAGCGTGTGGCGGAATGTTTATGACAAAGTCCCGCCGCCTCCTCCGCATTCACCGGGATCACCTTTTCGAGGGGAAGATAAGATTACGATCCACGAGGATACCGACGGGGATGGCACTTACGACAAAACCAAGACCTTCCTCGACGGATTAAACATGGCCACATCGCTTGCACACGGGAGCGGTGGTGTGTGGGTGATGAATCCGCCGTATCTGATGTTCTATCCGGATAAAGATGGCGACGATGTCCCGGACGGCGACCCTATCGTGCATCTCAAGGGATTCTGGTTGGAGGACTCGCATTCGATTTCGAATTCACTGCGCTGGGGACCGGACGGCTGGCTTTACGGGGCGCAAGGTTCAACCGTTTCTGCGGACATCGTCATCGTTGGTAAGGATGATGGTGCAGAACCCATCCATACCCAGGGTCAGCAGATCTGGCGTTACCATCCAGAGCGGCGTGTTTTTGAAACCTACGCCGAGGGAGGCGGGAATGCCTTCGGCTGTGAGATCGATGAGAAGGGGCGCGTCTTCTCCGGGCACAACGGCGGCAATACCCGCGGGTTCCACTACGTCCAAGGTGCCTATCTACAGAAAACTTTTGGCAAACACGGCTCGCTTTCCAATCCATACGCATTCGGCTATTTCCCCCAGATGCCCCACCCGAATGTGGCGAGGTTTACCCACAACTTCATCGTCTACGAAGGGGGCTCGTTGCCGCAAAAATACCACGGCAAGCTCATCGGCATCGACCCAATGAACCGTTATTTACCGGTAGCCGAGCGCACTGTGGATGGAGCGACATTTAGAACGAAAGATGTCGCAGCCGCGATCGAGAAAGGCGGAGATCCATGGTTTCGCCCTGTCGACATCAAGCACGGGCCGGACGGGGCAATCTACATCGCCGACTGGTATGACGCCCAGGTAAACCACTACCGGAATCACGAGGGCAAGATCGACAAGGAGAACGGTCGGATCTACCGCGTTCGGGCGGTCGAGGGCTACCAGACGACAGCCCCGTTTGATCTTCGTGAGAAATCGACATCGGAACTGATCGAGTTGTTGAAGCATTCTAACCGTTGGTACCGTGAACAGGCGCGCAGGCTCATTGGTGACCGTAGGGATGCCACCGCGATCGGTGGATTGAAGGTGGCTCTTCTCAAAGCTGATGGACAGGAGGCGCTCGAGTATCTTTGGGCGCTGAATTTGAGTGGTGGATTTGAGGAAGACTTGGCGGTGCAAGCTCTCGATCACGTAGATCCATATGTGCGCACGTGGACAGTGCGTTTGTTAGCAGACAACCATACGGTATCCCGCACTACCGCCGAAAAATTAGCGTCGCTGGCCAAGGGCGAATCCCATGTTGAGGTGAGAAGCCAGTTGGCGGCTTCTGCAAAGCGCCTCCCGACAGCAGCGGCGCTCCCGATCGTCGCCGAACTCCTGAGGCATGATGAGGACGTAAAAGATCGGTATCTACCGTTGCAAATCTGGTGGGCGATCGAGTCCAAATGCTCGTCCGACGCCGACGTGGTGGTCGATCTCTTTGAGGACTCTAACTTGTGGGACCGCCAACTTGTCAAGGCTCACATCCTCTGGCGATTGATGCGACGGTTTGCCGCGAGCGGGAAACGGATTGATATGGAACGTTGCGCCCGCCTACTGGAATTGTCACCGGATACCGGGAGCAAGAAGCGTCTGATGGAGGGCTTCGAACAGGCCTACAAGGGCCGCGCACTGACCGGTCTGCCACCGCGTCTGATCAAGGCTATCGATGGCGCAGGTGGAGCGTCGCTGACACTGAGGGTCCGCAATGGGGAGAAGAAAGCGATTGATGAGGCGCTGAAAATCCCCGCAAATAAAGAAGGTTCACTTACCCGCCGCGTCACCTTTATTTCTCTGTTTGGCGAGATTGATGTGCCCCGCAGTGTGCCAGTCATGTTGTCCGTTCTCGACGACGAGCAAGCGACTGTGCGCCATGCCGCGCTCACCTCCTTGCAATCGTATCGGGATGAAAAAATCGGCAGCGAAGTGATCAATCGCTATAAGGGTTTTGATGGGGCGACCCAAGAAGTCGCACGCACCCTGCTCGCAACCCGGGCCAACTGGTCGTGGCAATTGGTGGAGGCGGTAACCGCGGGGCAGATTGACAAAGAGTCATTCCCTGGTGAACAGGTGGCGCAAATCAGGCTCCATCAAGATGCCGCCTTGCAGGCAAAGGTCGACAAAGTGTGGGGCGAACTGCGTGCTCCAACGCCCGAGAATTTTCAGAAGGAGATCGACCGCATCCATGCGATTCTTGAGGAAGGTAAGAGCAATCCCTACGACGGGAAACCGTTATTCATGAACAAATGCGCCGCCTGCCACAAGTTGTTTGCAGACGGCGGTAGCATCGGTCCGGATCTCACCGGCTACCAGCGCAAGGACACCGGGAACATGCTATTAAACATTGTTAATCCAAATGCGGAGATCCGGGAGGGGTATGAGAACTACGTGGTAACGATGAAGGATGGTCGCGTGATCATGGGCTTTAAAGCAGACGAGGACAATGCGGTCATGGTGATTCGTGGCATGGATGGGCAATCGATTTCTCTGAAACGGGAGGGTATTGCCAAGATCAATGCCATCGAAAGCTCCCTGATGCCACAGGGCTTGCTAAGTGGGATGAGCGATCAGCAGATCCGTGATTTCTTTGCTTACTTTCGCACCACCCAACCTTTGGTGGGAGGGAAGCGCTAGATTTGAGGCCCAAAGCCAAGGCGAATTCGAATCGGTGATCGATCCGGGCTAAAGATCTTTAGTGATATGAAAGGAATTCACCTCCTTTCCAAGTAGTGTACAAATCCATCCCTGTCGGACCCATGCTCACTATCTCATCAAGTAACGGAGAAGCCTTCTGCGACGGCCACACGCGCCGCGGGTTTCTCAGAATCGGGTCCCTCGGGCTCGCAGGAGCGATGCTCCCGCAACTCCTTCAAGCCGAGTCGCAGAATGTCGGCAAAGCCCGACCTCACAAGGCACTCATCAATATTTTCCTGGCGGGCGGTCCTCCGCACCAGGACATGTTCGATCTCAAGATGGATGCCCCCTCCGAAATTCGCGGAGAGTTCAAACCAATCGCCACCAATGTCGATGGCATCGAGATCTGCGAACTCTTCCCGCAGCTCGCCAAGATGATGGACAAATTTTCGGTCATCCGCTCGATGGTCGGCGCGCACGGTGGACACGACGCCATTCAGTGCCTCACCGGCCGGACCCCGCGCGGTCCACAACCTCCCGGGGGCTGGCCCAGCATCGGGAGTGTCGTTTCAAAACTCCAGGGCCAGGTCCATCCCTCGGTTCCGTCCTTTCTCGGTCTCTCTCCCAAGTGCGGTCACGATGAGTGGGGCGACCCAGGCAAGCCCGGTTTTCTTGGACCCTCGCACGCCGCCTTCGCACCGTTCCGGGGGGGCGGAAAAGACGACATGTTGCTCGACGGAATCAGTCTCGAACGCCTGCAGGATCGCAAGGCACTCTTGGGCAGTTTCGACCGCTTTCGCCGCGACGTCGATTCATCCGGCGCGATGGAAGGGATGGATGCCTTCACTGAACAGGCCTTCGGCGTTCTCACCTCCAGTCGCCTCGCCGATGCCTTCGATTTGAGTAAGGAAGATCCTAAAACGGTGGAGCGTTACGGCAAAGGAACTGAAAAGCTCACTGCAGACGGCCCCTGGAAACGACTCGATCAATTTCTCATGGCACGCCGTCTCATCGAAGCCGGAGCCCGTTGCGTCACGCTCGGCTTCAGTCGCTGGGATTGGCACAGCGGCAACTTCAAGCGGGCCCGCGAAGACTTTCCGCTCCTCGACCAAGGGGTCAGTGCCCTCATGCAGGATCTTGTCGATCGCGGGATGGACAAAGACGTCACGGTTGTCGTGTGGGGCGAGTTTGGGCGCACCCCGAAAATCAACCCACAAGGCGGACGCGATCACTGGCCGAAAGTCTCGTGCGCGCTCGTTGGCGGTGGTGGCATGAACAACGGACAAGTTATCGGTGCCACCACGCGCGACGGCGGGGAAGCATCGGAACGCCCTGTCGAGTTTCAGGAAGTCTTCTCGACTCTTTATCACAACCTCGGAATCGACGCGCGCCGCACCACCATCGACGATCTTACCGGACGCCCCCGTTATCTCATCGAAAACCAGTTCGCGCCCCTCCCTGAACTCGTCGGATAATCGCCACGTGAAAATTCTCACCATCTTGTCCTGTGGCCTCTTCGCCACAGTAATTCTCGCCACAGCCCAGCAGGATCAGGCTCCCGCTGAATCCACGGCGGCCCCAGCACTTACCCTGGCTTGGAGCAAGGCCGAGCCAATCAAGCTCATCGGCCCGCACGCCACGCATCAACTTGTCCTGACCGCGAAATCGGCCATCGGGGCAGATCATGATGTGACTCATTCCGCGAAATACGGAGTCCTGCCAGAGGGCATCATCGATATCGACCCGAGCGGATTCGTGCGAGCTTACGGCGATGGCACCGCGACCGTTACCGCCACCACTGAGGGAGTTACCAGTGCTCCCTTCACCATCTCGGTGCAGGGCTTTGGCAAGAGCATCCCGGTCAGCTTTCCCAACGACGTCGTTCCAATTTTCACCCGCTTCGACTGCAACAGCGGCGGGTGCCACGGCAAAGCCGAAGGCCAGAATAGCTTTCGGCTCTCCCTCCTCGGATACGAGGCGGCCGAAGACTACGAATACCTCGTCAAGGAGTCACGCGGGCGCCGTATCTTTCGGGCAGCTCCCGAGCACAGCCTTCTG
>Ga0307984_1000537_pt1 | contig 16616 bp, 15 predicted proteins | sample EllFjometageno78_FD_203169 | JGI IMG/M metagenome (GOLD analysis project Ga0307984, IMG submission 203169) | Marine microbial communities from Ellis Fjord, Antarctic Ocean - #78 | ecosystem: Environmental > Aquatic > Marine > Unclassified | place: Southern Ocean | collected 2014-10-09
TGATTGACTTGGGTATAGCACCAGAGCAAGCACGTATGGTCTTACCCCAATCCATGTACACCTCATATTACATCACTGGTTCACTAGCAGCCTTTGCTAGGTTCGTTAAGCAACGTAGCGACCCTCATGCTCAAGTAGAGATACAAGAGCTAGCTAAGATGGTTGATGCTGTGATTAGACCTCTGTATCCCGTGAGTTGGGAGGCTTTAGTTAATGAGCAGAACCAGAAAGAAGCCTAAGACAGGTGCTAAGTCAGTCTCACGTAGCTGTTGTAATCACGGCACATGTGAGTACTGTCTAAGCAATAGAATGCACAAGCACAACAAAAAACTAATACAAGAGAGAGAGAATATACATGAAACTGAAGCTAAAGCCTTGCCAAGTAGAACAGGTTGCAGTGACTTATCTAGATCAGATGCACCACGAGCTGAAGAATGAGTTAGTAGCTAATGATATAGACCCTTACCTAGATTCTACTGGAGTGGTAGATGTTACACGCTCTATTATAGCTATTGAGGTTATTATGCGAGAGCTTATGTTTGAGGATGTTTACTTCATATGGAAGCTTGAGAATGGAGTAGAGCTATGAGCGTCTACGAGGACTATATTCATAAGTCACGTTATGCTCGATACCTACCTAATGAGAAGCGTAGAGAAAGCTGGCCCGAGACTGTATCACGCTACTTAGATTACTTTAAGGATCGTGGTTCATTGGACGACAAGACGTACAAAGAGCTATACAAAGCTATCATAGCCAAAGAAGTTATGCCCTCAATGAGAGCCTTGATGACCGCTGGTAAAGCTTTAGATCGAGACCACATTGCTGGGTTCAATTGCAGCTACATGACTATTGACCACCCTAAAGCCTTTGACGAGATGATGTATATTCTTATGTGCGGCACAGGTGTAGGCTTCAGTGTAGAGCGTCAATATGTGAGCAAGCTACCTGAGGTATCCGAGGAAATGCACCCTACGGATACATGCATTATTGTGGATGATAGTAAGATTGGTTGGGCTAAAGCGTTTCGTGAGCTAGTTGTATTGTTGTACTCAGGTCAGGTACCAACATGGGACGTATCCAAAGTACGTGAAGCAGGCGCACCATTGACTACCTTTGGTGGTCGTGCGTCAGGCCCTGAGCCTCTAGTGGATTTGTTTAAGTTTACTGTTGGTGTCTTCAAGGGAGCTGCAGGACGTAAGTTGAGTAGTATAGAGGCACATGACTTGTGCTGTAAGATTGCTCAGATTGTAGTCGTTGGAGGAGTCCGTAGATCAGCTTTGATCAGCTTGAGTAACCTAACCGATGACCGCTTAAGACGGAGCAAGCATGGACAATGGTGGGACACAGAGCCACAACGAGGCTTAGCTAACAACAGTGCATGTTACACTGAGAAGCCAGACTTTGAAGCCTTTATGAATGAGTGGAGTAGCTTATATGAAAGCAGGAGTGGAGAGCGTGGTTTCTTCTCTCGTGTAGCTAGCCAAAAGCAAGCAGCTAAGAATGGTAGACGTGAAGCAGACCATGAGTTTGGAACTAACCCTTGTAGTGAGATAATCTTACGGCCACAGCAACTATGTAACTTAAGTGAGTGTGTGGTGCGTTGGGATGATACTCATGCTACACTGAAGAAGAAGGTACGTCTCGCTACTATCTTGGGTACACTACAGGCCACGTTGACTGACTTCCGTTATCTAAGAAAGAAGTGGAAGGATAATACAGCTGAAGAATGCTTGTTGGGAGTTAGCCTAACAGGTATATTAGATAACCAAAGAATGGGAACAGTGGGCCCAGAGCTAGCTAAGGAGCTAGAAGACTTAAAGAATGAAACAATTAAAGTTAATAAAGAATGGAGTGCTAAGCTGGGTATCAACCAAAGCACAGCAATCACATGCGTCAAGCCAAGTGGAACAGTCTCACAATTGGTCAACAGCGCCAGTGGAATCCATGGTCGGTTTAGTAATTATTATATTAGGCGTGTTCGTGCTGATGCTCGTGACCCACTTTGTGCAGTCTTAGAGCTCGCAGGAGTGCCTGTAGAGGACGATGTAATGTCACCCTCTACCAAGGTATTCAGCTTCCCTCAAAAGGCTCCAGAGGGCTCTACAATAGCTTCAGAGCAGACAGGTATGGAACAGCTACACCTATGGGATTGTTACCAACGACACTGGTGTGAACATAAGCCAAGCATTACGGTTTACTATAGAGACAGTGACTTCCTAGAGATAGGTAACTGGCTTTTTAATAACTTTGATGATGCCTCAGGGCTTAGCTTCCTACCGATTAGTGAGCATACGTATCAGCAGGCTCCTTATGAGGCCATAAGTGAAGCTGAGTACACTGAGTTGCTTAAGAGTATACCAGCTACTATAGATTGGGACATCACCGAAGCATCAGATGTGACCGAAGGTGCTCAGACTCTAGCGTGTGTTGCTGGGTCGTGTGAGATCTAAGTAGAGCATAATGCAAAAAATCCCTAGTAGTCATAAGATTACTAGGGATTTTTTATGCACTTAGTTTACCTAGCGCGTGTACGTGTTGGCAGTAGCTGCCTAGGTACTCTGGGATCTTCTACAGTTTGTTCATCACCATAGTCAAACAAACCATTACCGAGCAAAGCTGCCTGAGCTGGCATTTTATAAGCTTGCTTAGCTATGTCACCAGCTGATACCCTAGCATCAGTGTATTCAGCGATAGTTGCATCAGATACCTTACCTGTCTGACCTTTATCTAAAGATATAATATCCTCACGTTTTCCCTTGTTCCTCTTCTGGCGATTCTTAACCTTAGGTGGTCTTAGATCTACATAGATGGGAGGAGTTATAGACATTTCCCCATTAGGTAATGCAGCACCCAGCACCTTGCCAAGTACAGGAGTCTTCTCTAGAAAGTCATGAACATCAGAGATAAATGACATAGCTCTCTTGTTAGGCATTAGCTTAGTCATTACGTTGACACCACCCTCTACTACGGCACTACCTACATGCGAACTGCTCAACCAAAGACCATTCTTTTGTACATCCTCTAAGTTCTTGTTGAGAATGGTTATACCGTTAGGTCTATCCTCTATAGGTAATGTCTCATAGTGCTTATATAAGGCTATAGGATCATCAGTACCTAGCTCGTCATAGAGCTCCTTGATGTACCTATGTGCCTTATTCTTATTAGTTATAGCATCACTACCATGGTTACCACCAACACCTGTGTTTCTCTTGACAACCAATTTATTTCCTGTCTTAGCTTTCATACCCCATAGACGCTGTGCTGCATCAAACACATAACCTAAATCATCATCAGAAGCTACTAGATCGGTCTTAGTTTCCTTACCACTAGCCTTTTGTGAGCTGGAGGTACTCTTTTGTTTCTTAGCTGAGCTAATATAGTTAAGTTTTGTTAATGGCTGCATACCATCGTAGGACACTGAGTTGAGTACGTTGTCCATAACTTCAGCAATCTTACCTTTATGCGCAGTCTGTGCTGTTATGTATTTATTGTAATTAATCTGCGCTATCGCTTTCTCTTTATGACGTGCGGCTATCTTATGATCACCTGCTCTAGTGGCCTTAGCTGATAGAGCCATTTCCTTCTTAACTATTGCCTGTGACGTGCTATTAATACCATGCTTATCATAGAGAGCCCTAGCCTTAGGATTTAAGATTGAGTTAACACCACCTACGAATCCATCCTTAGCCCATTTACCTGCTCCTGTAAGCTTCTGTGCTAGGTGAAAAGCTTCTTTATAAGTGGTTACACCTTTAACATTAAAAGCTAATAGCTTCTTAGCTAGAGGTGCATACTCAGGGGTTATGTCCTTTATATTCTTAACTTCAGGCGTGTAGTGATTAGGAATATAATTAGCTGCGGAGCTCAATGCTCTCTTGACAGGCTCCAAGAGTGCCTTAGGTAAACCCAGCTCCAGTACGCCTACACCTGCTTCAATATTCTTAGCTATCCTAGGGTTAGCCTTTAGATACTTAAGACCTATCTTAGCTAAATCAGTATCCAAAGCTTCCTCAGCTGCCCAGTTCATTCCTTCGGCAGCAGTCTCGGTTACCCAAGCTGGCAGAGCTAATCCTAGGGCTGTACCAGTAGCTTCACCTACGGCCTCACCAGTACGACCAGCGTGTCTAAGGGCCACCTCTCCTAAGTTTATGTCCCCATCACTATAACGCTGCTCATCTGCTAGTGCATTAGTGTTGCCCTGTACAATGGTATTCTGTAGATTATCAAACCTCTCACCCAGTGGCTTAGGCCCAGCTTCGGGAGGATAGTTCTCAGGACGCTCTAGTGTGAAAGGCTTTCTAGCCCATTGTGCTGTATTGTTGAATAAGCTCATAGACCCTCACTGGAAAACTCAGAAGGTTTATCTTCAGATCCCTCATTAACCCACTGTGTTAAACGTCTAGTTAAAATATCTAGTTTCTGTAGATCACCACTTGCCGAAGCAACCTTCAATCCAGCATTATGAGACATCCATTGACCGAATGTTTTAGCAGATGATGCTGCCTTTGCCATAGCGATAGGGCCTGTTAGCATTGAAAGTGCAGCCGGTACGCCCATTGTGTATGCTGAAGAAAGCAATAATGCACCTTTGACAGCCTCAGCAGACTTAGATCCTACTATTAAACTTAACTTAGCAGCTACAGTTTTTTGAGTGAGCTCGGCTGTGTTGAGTATATTCTTAAGACGTGCCTGTGTTGAGATACCCACAATAGCTCGTAGATTCTCACCCTCTTTAGCTTTACGTAGTTTCTTAGCTAGGGCTGACATAGATCCAGTGGTTGCACCTTCTTCGGCTATTAGTTTCTTGATATATCCAGATCTATAATCTGCAAGAATATTACCATGTGCAGCTTTGTCTATGACACCACTATTACGGGCTTGCCCTAAAAACCTCATGAAGTCTTTATGTTTAGCTGGATCAGTATATACCCAATCACCAACTTTAGCTGGATCGCGCTTAGCTGCTACTTGCATTGTCTTACTATTTAGTCTCTTAACAGCATGAGAATAGTTAAGGTTTAGAAAGTCAAGTTTTCCCTTAAGATCTGGATCAAGCTTTTGTGCAGCCACTCCCATGATCTCTTCTAGTTTCTTTATTTCTCTATTGGCATAGTTAGCGCCTATCTTACCAGCGTTTCCACCTGCATCATTAGCATCACGTTTAATAGCTCTTAAATCTTTAAGTGTCGTATTAAGACTAGACATATTAGTAATATTATCAAGATCAAGAGCTACACTATTCACATCATTTATGAAAGGGTTCGCGCCAGCTGCCATTTTGTTCTTACGAGCACCTGCTGATTTTTTAACCTGTTGGACTATCTCTGTATTATAGGTTCTCAGATCAACTGGTATATTTTCACCAGCCTTATAAATTGAATCATACTGTGGTGAGTACTTTTTAGCTAATGCCTTTCGTGTGTCAACTAAGAGAGATTGTACTTGCGTACCAAAACCTTCTCGTGTTTGTTCTGTAAACAATTCATCTAAGTTTTTCTGTAGAGCTTTCTCTTGGGTTTCAAACGCATTATCAAGTACTTCTTTACTGCCCAAGCCAGCGCGACCAATACCTTCAAAGACAGCTGACATTTTAGAGCCAGTAGCTTGAAACCATGTTAGATCTGCACCATACTTTTGTAGTATTGACCTACCTACCTTAACTGCATCATCAGTAGACTCTATACCATTAGCTCGTAATGCTTTCTTAGAGATAGTGCCTAGTGATCCTAAGATTAAACCACCAGCAGCATCCCACTTAGCTGTGGTTACACCTTCCTTCAAGGCAGAGCGATAGTCAACCTCAGTACCATTCCACACATCCTCGCCCATCTCACCAAAGAATTGTCCAACACCAGCGCCACCAGCACTACCAGCAAGCACAGCTAAACCTTTAAGCATAGGATGCCCAACGGGAAGCTTAGCTGCTAACTCAGCACCTTTAATAGCGGCAGGTATTGAAGTTATCTCACCCATCCACTGAGACATTAGCTTACTAGTGGTCTCGTTAGCAGTACGCATGAAAGACATGTTGATGTTATCAAAAGACTTGTAGACATTCTCAGTCAACTGATCCATTGTCTTACCACCAAAACTTGGTGTACTATTGTAATCTGTTGGAGCTATTGTACCGTTACTTTGAAAAGGAAGTCCTAGGTTATTAGACTGCTGCTGTTGAACCATAGGCTCTACTGTAGCCGCTGGATTAGGGGTGAGGGAAGCCGCAGGGTTAGGTATAATACCAGACTGCTGTCCCCTCAGAAACTGTAGTTTTTCTTCACGAGTTGGGTTATTACCCTGTAAGCTCTGCATGTAAGCTAACTTTTCTTCTCTTGTTGCCATTATCTGCCCCTAGTTTGCGTCTTTCATAGCTTGTTCGTAAGCTGCATCTAACTGTGCGTCCGTCCAAGAACTATTATCATTCCAATCAATAGAGGTAGAGTTTAAATCAAGCCCATCTGACAATTGTGACTTTAGTTCTTCATAGCCGCGTCTACCAATATCCTTTAAAGTAGAAATCATAGCTTTAGTAGCTTCAGGGCCACGATCAGCATTAAGATATGCTTTCTTTAAAGCCTCAAGTTCTGCAACTGCCGCAGCAGCGCCTGTAATTTCCTTACGATATTGATTAAATAACATATCAATCTGAGCTACTTGTGTTACCCTGCCAGCATTATAATCTATAGTGCCTCCAACAATAGGGTTGTTTTTACTAACTCCTAGTTTGTCAAAGAAAGCACCTATCTTAGACCATGCAGCACCTTCGTATGTGAAGTAACTATCATTAAATTCAGAGCCTATTTTATCTAAAGTCTTCAATTGATCTTTAGTAGACATTAATTTTCCTTGAATTGCTGACCGCTGTGCCTTGGTAAGCTCTTGATTTCCCTTAGAATCAACATTGACAGTAACATTAGTACTGCTTCCTTTGTTCATCTGCTCTTGCATTTTCTTCATATTAGCTGGAGATCCTACTTCATAACCAGCACCATAAGCTTCAAATACTTTTTTAGCTAATGAACTGTGCTGATCACCTAAGTTCTTATAGCCGTATGCTCTGGCCTCGTCATTACCGTCACGTATAGCTTTTATGATCTGCTCAGGAACCTTACCTTCTAAAGAATTAGCTAAGGCGTTATCAGCTTCCTGTTGTGCAGCCACATCTGATTCCGTGTCCTCAGCCGCAACACTTGCTGCCAAAGAATCTTGATCATCTTTTTTAACTTTATTAGCTAGCTGTATAATCTGTCCTGCTTCAGGCACATGATTAGCATCCATCAGGTCTTTAGCTAACGTCATCTTACCTGCATAATCACCTTTGCTGGTTACTGCTTCAGCCATACGAGCACGTAAGTCTACCTTAGATTCTTCCTGAGATCTTAAATCTTCCATCTGTTTATCCCGACCACCTGATGCACCACCCAAGGCACGTCCAATAGTAGAGCCAATAAGACTAGCTGCTTGAGCGCGTACAGGATCACGAGCGCCTGCCTGAGCCTGCTGCATTAACTGTTGCTGTAGATCAGTTGAACGCTTGTTACGTTGTTGCAATAGCTCCTCAACTGAAGTACCTGCAGTAAATAAACCTTGATTTGCCATTAGTATTGTACCTTTATATTATAAGTTGTGGTGTGCTTTTGAGAGGTTATCATTAACTAAATAGTCCAGAGCCCCAATCATATAAATCCTCACCCCACTCCCCTATCTGTGCAGCGCCTCCAGCTGACCCAGCATAAGCGGTACCTAAACCTACAGCACCGGTTATCCAAGGGTTAGGCTGATAGTTAGCTCTATTAGCTTGTGCTTGACCTGTGATAAGACCGATACGGTTACGTTCAGTATCCAACTCATAGTTCTGAGCTAAAGCATCACGTTGTAATCCATAGTTCTGATCACCACGTAACATACCCATCTCATAATCTTGCAGCTGCTGCTGAGTAGCTAGATCCATCTTCTGTTGACCAAAACCATAGTCCATGTTCTGTTGATTCTGAGCCATACCTTGGTTAAACCCTTGACCTTGAGCAGCAAGCCCTAAGTTCTGACTAGCGAGTCCTTGGTTAAACCCTTGACCTTGCTGAGCTAAGCCAAAGTTACGATTAGCCATACCTTGGTTAAACCCTTGACCTTGCTGAGCTAAGCCAAAGTTCTGTTGGTTCTGTCCGTAGTCCTGAGCTAGGCGTTGCTGATCAAGCTGTTGCTGGGCTAAGTTCTGTTCAATACCAGCACCTTGCATACCAGCTCCTAACATGCCTTGAGCTGAACCTTGTAGATTGTTATACTGCTGCTGGTTCTGAGCTTGATTTGTATTAAACTGATTTAAAGCTAAACCAGACCGTTGCATACCTTGATTGAATGCGTCAGTGGTTGATTGAGAAGCTAAACCAGCTAAGGCTTGTGCTTGTGCTCGACTCACACCTAATGCATCTGGTTGTACAAAACCACCTTCAGCGCCTACACCAGCACCTTCACCTGATAAGCGTAGACCTAAGCGGCCTGAGCCAAACATAGATTCTTTAGCTCTGGTGTTCTGCTGAGCAAAGGCAGGCTGTAGTAAGTCACTACGTTGATCAAATAGATCCTGTGATCGTTCTTTAGTATCAAAGCTAGTATCCACTTGGTTAGGGGCCTGTTGTGCTAGTCCTGCAGCTTCACCCATTAGTCCTGTACTATCACCCACCAAACCACTCAAGCCTGAGTAAGGGGCCGCTAGCTCAGTAGTCATACCATCTTCTGTAGTTGTAGATGTACCAGCACCCGACCTAAATGTTATAGGTTTAAAGGTACCTGAATCAGGATTACCTTCAGGTACTCTAGGGCCTGTTGGTGGTGTAGGAAGTTGAGGCACTTGAGAATCTTGCATTGGCACTGGCATACTAGGCATCATAACATTACCTGTAGGCAGACCATCACTTCGTTGCGCTTGCTCACTAACGACAGGTGCTGCTTGCAGCGGCATAGCTCCTGTAGTTGCAAATGCAGCACCGTTATCCATACCATACTGTGGTGTTTCTCTACCAAACATACTAGGGCCGTTTAGCCTAGAATTGTTTACAGCAGCTAGGTTCTCAGGGTTAGGTTGCCATGGTTGCTGTTGTCCTGCATTAGATCCATAACCTAGGAAGTTACGTACAGTATCTTGAGATGCATTATTAGTACCACCATATCCTCCACCTGTTTCAAACGAATTATTACCTACCATTTGACTGTTTCCTTGATTCTGTCGTTGCTGACCGTAAGGTGTTAACTGTTGTGGAGCCCACGCTGGACGTTCATTAGGGCCCTGCGGTTGTCTCAAGCTTGGTGCCCAATCAGGACGCTCTGTAAAAGAACTAAAGTTGCTATTAGGTAACTGACCTAGCTGGGTTGCAGGAGCCTCTGCAGGCGCCTCTGCAGGCGCTGGAGAAGCTTGTGATCCTCCTTGGTTGCTAGAAGCGACCAAAGTGCCACCTGACATAAGACCACCCGTGGATGACACAGTGCCTGCAGCGACAGCATCACGCTGATTCTGAGTCGTAGGGTTGTCAATGAAAGCATGATCCAATTGATTATTTATTTGAGGCGCTCTAGCTGCATTCACTAAGTCTTTAGTTGACATACCAGCATTAGCAGGATTACTGAGTAGTTCCTGATATAGCTTTTGTGCTTGATCATTCATTCCATAATTAACTTGATTCAAGAATACCTTACCAGCACCTTTCGCTATAGCACCCATAGGGTTCACAGCAGCACCAAGCATACCTAGCTTTGTAGTAGGCAAGCTAAGTGACTTGGCCTTACCAGTAGGATAGTTAGCACCTGTAGCTGTGGTCTGAGTAGCATCACGATTACGCTCATGTGGGCTTCCTCCCCATACAGCTCCTAAGGGCTCTTGAGATGCTTTGGTATTCTTAGCTTTTACTTTCTTCTTAGAGCTCTTAGCGCCCTTTTTACCCTTAAGTGGAATACCTGAATATTTGGCTGCATCTGCTGCAGTACCATTAGGTGGTGGCATTATTAAACTCCCTCTACAGCGGTTAGTCTTGCATCAAGTGACGCTATTGTGGCTAAGGCTTCTTGTAAGGCAGCTGTGAGTAGAGGCACAATCTTGCCATGATCGATACCCTGCATCACTGCTTCACCCTCGCTATCCACTTCATCTTTAGTTCCTGAAGCAGCTGAAGGTATTACCTCGGCTAACTCATGTGCTAAGAAGCCGTCTACACGCTCACCTGAGCTAATCCACTCGTAGCTTACAGGCTTAAGAGCGTTGACTCTAGAAGCTGCATCCAACACTGGTATTAGGGCGGTCTTTAAACGATAGTCTGATGAAGTAATGTGTGAGGTTGCCGTAGCGGTTCCAGAAACTATAAGATCCCCTGTAACTCTAAAACCGTTACTAACATAGCTTTCTTCCCATGAGGAAATTAAAGCAGTAACAGTACTACTATCTTTCCTTAGGCGCATGTCTGGATAACCATTCTGCCCCCATAAGAGGAAACCTGAGTGGTTATCATTTCCAACAGCGTCTGATCTGAACACTAGGGCATAAGTACCGCTAGCAACATTAGCCATTGTGATACTATCCAGAGCCTCAACACCTCTATTCATAGTGATAGGGCCAGTGAATGCGGCACCACCAGCTAAGTCAGCCTTAAGATTAGCCTCTGTAGTTACAAAGGCAGTTGTTGCTAGTTGTGTAGTATTGGTGTTTGCAGCAGCTGTTGGAGCCGTTGGAGTCCCTGTTAACGCAGGACTAGCCAAGTCAGCCTTAAGATTAGCCTCTGTAGTTACAAAGGCAGTTGTGGCTAACTGAGTAGTATTATTACCTACAGTGGCCGTAGGAGCCGTAGGTACGCCTGTTAGTGCTGCGTTACTTGTATTAGCCTTAGTGGCCACGGCTACTGCAATGGCTGAATATTCATCATCAATCTCAGTTCCACTCACTGTCTTAAGTGGGTTGCCTGTGGTGAGTGCGTCCTTAGTTGCGAAGTTTGTTGCTTTAGTATAATTAGACATATTTAGAGTACCTTACCTTGTTTGGCAAAAATTGATATTTTCTGTAAGCTCATTGCAGTACCATTAATATCTGTAGTGAAACCTATTTGTATTATGTTACCTGCTCCCTGTGTGGGTGACGACTGATCATTTATAAGTACTGCTCCGGCATACTCAGCAATATTATACTCAGCAACGCCATACTCGTGTACAGTTCCCTCTGTTAGAATAAAGGTTGAGGAGAAGTAAATTGGACTATATTCATAACCAACCTTGAGTGCAAAAGTCTGACCAGAGGCACCTACCGTGGTGGCTGTTATCTTCTTTACAATCTTGTTTACATTGGGAAGTCCCAAGTCGAAGTAGTTACTATAATAAGACATAGCATACTTGACACCATCATCTGAATACAAGCGATACTTTGCAACACCATTAGGTTGTGCAAAGTATAACTCAGAGTCTAGTGATAATAAACCCTTAGGTGTTAACAAGGGCCATATAGTTACTCTGAAGCTACCATCTTTCATTGGCGATCTTGTATCAAAACAAAATGTTTGTTGAGTAGCTGGGAAGGTCAGTAAATAGAAAGCGTTAGTTGGTGAATAGACTGACTTAACATCAGCAAGTACTTCAGCATTAAGAGCCTCTATAATATCATCACGTATGTTCTTAGAGATGTCCCTCATAGGCGCAGACTTCTCTTGTACTGTACGATTTAATGAACGTACACCTGTGTTACTTAGGAACAGAATGTCCTCACCAGTGTTCTGTACTGAGTCACGAGCTATGCAGCCAACACCTTCAATAACCTCTACCAAAGTAAGATTAGCTGTAGTCATGCCTGTTTGAAAGTTATCACCATCACTATAGATGATAATGTTATTCTTACAGAAGATGATTAAGTTTCCGTTATGCGCACCTAAGGCTACTATCTCGTCCATACCACGCGTTAGGACGCTAGATATGTCTAATGATCCTGAAGTGCCTGTAGAGAACTTAGCTCCATCAAGAACATCAGAGAACCATACAGTCGTCTTGTTTGTCGTTGTGTCTGCAGTCCATAAGCGACCATATGCAGCTAGTACTGTATTAGCACTTTGGTAGCCTGCAGTTGCATGTGTATGGCTAGCATAAGATACAAACTCATCTGTAGTGGTCTCATTGGTATAGATTAGTGGTACATAACCTCTCTGGTAGAAGAAGTGATGATCATTCAGAGTGGCTGTTTGCCAGTTACCAGCCGCTATAGTGTCTGTAGTAGTGGGTGTGAGTGTAGTGAGTGAAGTACTACCTTTGAAGAATGAAGTAGCATTCCACGACAGTAATGTATCAGCGCCTGTGATCTCCTTAAAGTTAGAGAGCCCTAGTAAGTTTACACCTGTGCTTCCTACGGTGAGTGTAGTCCAGCCCTTACGTGAACCTAAGCGACCATACTTATCAATAATACAATTGTCAGCGTGTAGCGCGTAACCTTCCTGTAGTGTTACACCTGACTCTTGGGTGTTTAGACCATAGAATGCAGGCGCAGCAATAGAGGCCGCTATGAGTTGTTTAGCCATGAGCTACGGAGCCTCCCATATTAGTTCCTCAGGATGCTTAGCTGCATCTATAGCAATAGCATCAGATAAGTAGACGGAAGCAAGAGACTTAGCTGACACTGCAGACATACCACCATCCTCACCACGCTCCTCAAGCGCCATAGCATAGGCTAAGGCTTGTACAGGTAGGAAAGGAACTTTGAGAGTATCATCATCATCAGCTATGTCAGGTGATCTTTTGATCACGTTAAACAATAATTGATAAACTCCATCAGGTTTTGGGTACACATCAACCTGTGTATCACCTGAGGTATTAATACCGTTAAAACTATAATGTAGTGGACTGCCCGTATGTGGTCCTGCAAACAGGAAAGTTTTGTTAAACCAATGTGCAGTCCTATACGTAAGAAAGTTATTACTTGTGTTGTTAATGACCTCAAGAACCACAGACTTGTCACCAAAGTCAGTAAGGGCATAATTGAACACATCAGCTTGTGTACTTACCGTTAATGTTTCACGAAGACTAGACCAGTTCCACGCACTCTCTACCATCTCTACAGCATCGTGTACTAACAGACCAATAAGCTTAGAGTAGCTGTTTTCATTAATAGAGCCTACCTCACGCTCCCTTAGTCGTATAAGGATGTTGTTGACTGTTTGCTTATATGTTTTCATTTAGTTGCCTTGTTTATTAAAGTTTGATTGAGCCTAACTTACCTGATACTAATTTGGTGAGTAAACCTCTCAAGCCAAACTTGACTACATAGATACCTATTATTAAGTACTGATACCACTCGGGCATGGATGCAAAGGATTCAAAGGCTGCTGTTATCTCCTCTTGGTAACCTAGGAAGCTAGCGGCTACAGGAACTAAAAGCAAAGCAATCATTATATCATCTACAAATGACTTATCCATCTGTTGCATAGCAATATAGTCTAGGTTATAGTCTTGTGTCTGACCATTATCAGCTAGCTTGTGTGCTGCCTTAGCGCCTGCTACCTTAACATCAGCAGCAGCTTCAATGCTTATAATATCTGCTGCTGACTTAGCTGCCGCCACGGCCTGCTTACCTTTAATTACTGTAGTAACTACATCACCTATAGGCTTTAGAAAGCTTAACCATGCCATAATATTAACCCCTCATCATAAAGGCTGCACCTGTCACCAAGGCAGCTATTAGTAATCTTATAAACCATTCATTAGCACTACTTGTCTTAGCACCTAAGGCTAGCTTGATAGCATGTGTATCTATCTCTTTACTGTGCTTATTGAGCCTAGTGTCCTGTGTATTGTTGTGTATCAATAGACCATCAATCTTGGTATCTATCTCAACTAGTTTAACCATAGCATCAGCTAATTTATCAATCTTAGCTTCAAGCCTATCGAATCTCATGTCAGCTTCCATGTTAATCATCTCAAATATAAGGCCACACCAAAGAGTGCCGCCATAACTATTAATAATGTACTAAATACTTTAAGCAGTAAAGACACATTCTCCTCTATTGCTTTACGTCTAGCATATCTCTTACGTGCCTTTAGCTTCTCAGCTTCCTTTTGGTCTCTACTATACTGAGCTTTAAATTCAAGCCACTGGTGATATCCTAATAATGATTCCTTATTCAACATCTGTTTAAGTTCAAGTTCTTGTTTAGCTAAGGCTTGCTTTGCTTGATAGGCAGCCATAACGTCACCAGTGCCTGACTCAACTTGCTTAGCTATAGCTTTCTCAGCACCAAAATATTCAGCTACCGCCTTACCTGCTGACATTAACTCGCCACCGTTATTTAGGGTGGTCTTAATAACCTTAAATGCTGCATTAGCAATTGCTAATTCTGCTAGCATATCCATAACCTCCTTGAGTAATCTGTAAGCTCATAAGGCCCTTTAGGAGGCTGAACTGGCCTATAGTCATAGCTACGTATTACCTGAGGTTCTACGACCAGTACAGAGCCTTGTGGAGCCTGTGAGCTACTTAGGTGTACTGGGTAGATCTCAGTGGTACTAGACCACACTAAGCAGCTATTTCTTCTTGAACTACTGTGAGTGAATTAGAAAGCATATTAATAAAAGCTTCCTTACCTACTAATAACTGATCAAGGTTAAAACGAGTTGACTCTATCTTACGATCAAGGTCTGCACAATGATTAACCATAGCTTGCTGCTCTGCGGTCATCTCTTCGTACTTGTATTCAATATCATTTACTGTAATGGGGGTGGTTTGTTTCTTGCCCATGAGTATTTCCTCTTTAAATTAAGCTGCGGCTGCTGTAGCAGCAGTCATGTTTTCAGTAGTCCAGAAGTCCTTAGCCAACATAATGCCTAAGTGTTCCTTGTTACGTGATATGGTATCAGCCCAATCAGCATCACTCATATCAGCAGGTTGTCCTGCATTAATTAAGTCTACTGAATCACCCATTGCTGAGTAGTGCTGTGCGATTTCTTCGGTTGTTTGTACTTCACTCATTTTACTTCTCCAATTTACTTTTAAGGTTTAGGGTACTTATCTTTAATTACTTTAATATCAGCTTTCCAAGCATCAATACCATTGTGGTAGATGTTGTCCATCTGTTCTGCTATGGCAGGATACTCAGAGATTCTACCTTCAATCCATGCGCTACTCTCCTGCTCTGAAGTAGTTGTGGCTATATCAGTTTCTCTCTGTACCTCCTCTGCTGGGGTTAATGTAACCAGCTCACCATTTACATACTTATTCATTAGTTTAGTCCTATTAAAGTTATTGTTCCTGATGTAAGGTTGGAACTACCAGCAAATCTAAGTCCTTGTAGTTGACCTGAAGCTACACCTCTTGCCCTTACTTTATAGAAATAAGAGTTACCACTAGTGCCCCTATGTCCTACTGCTGTGAAGGATGGAGACCCTGAAGATCCATTACCTGTTATACCAATTTCAAAGGTGCTGCCTGTGTTTGTACTTCCAGTAGTACCTACTATAATTGAACTTCTATCTACTGAGGCACTAAGAGCTATGTTTGTTTGGTAAGCGTAGGTGGTTTCAGTAACATAATCATAGTTAGCAGCTCCTGAATTATAAGCACCTCCCTGTTTAACCTGCATAGTTAAGTTCATGTCAGCAGTCTGCAAGTCTGTAAGGATAACCCTATATGCCTTGTAGGTACCATCAAAAGCATTCTCTATATCAACGCTAGCAACGCTTGATGATATGGTTGTGGTAGTTATAACTGACCAAGCGCCTCCACTAAGTGCTGCACCATTGATGGATAGACCACTAGCATCAATCTTCAAGCGTTCAGTAGTGCCAGCTGCAATTACTACTGTATCAGCTAAGGCTGTAGTACCAGCGTAGTCACCAATGATGGTGTTATTAGAGCCTGTTGTGATTGCATCACCAGCTCCTTTACCAAGTCCAACGTTCTTAGTACCTGTTGTGTTATTGGCTAAAGATCTTTGACCAACTCCTGTGTTATAAGAGCCTGTGGTGGTTAAGTTTAAAGCGGTATGTCCAATTCCTATGTTGAAATCACCCGTTGTAAGCCGCTCCATAGAAAAAGCGCCTACTGCAGTATTCCACCTTCCATTAGTCATGAACTTTAGTGTGTTCTTACCAACTGCAACGTTTTCAACTGCTGTGGCGTATGACCAGTTCCACATAGAACTATCGCCAATAGCAGTGTTAGCTTGACCTGCGTTAGAGAAGCCAGCCCAATGACCTACGAATGTATTCTGATGAGTAGTCGTTACAGAACCACCAGCACCAAATCCAATACCAGTATTTGATTCACCACTAGTTACTGAATCTAAAGCACCAGAACCAGTAGCAGTGTTCCAACGAGCAGTAGTAGCAGCTGTCAAAGCCTCAGAACCTACACCTACGTTATGCTCTCCGCTAGTGATCGAGTTTACTGCGTTAGCTCCTAGACCTGTGTTAGCTGTTCCTGTAGTTGTACCGTCAGATAATCCACTAATTGAAGTAGCACCTCCTCCTCCAAGTGCAGTAGCAGAACCGTTAACGAATAATCCTGCCGAAGTAACTTTAACTCGTTCTGTTGTACCAGAGCCAATAAGCACTGTATCAGCCATTGCAGCAGTACCAGCTAAGTCACCTATTATGGTGTTGTTTGATC
>Ga0307984_1000538_pt1 | contig 16590 bp, 30 predicted proteins | sample EllFjometageno78_FD_203169 | JGI IMG/M metagenome (GOLD analysis project Ga0307984, IMG submission 203169) | Marine microbial communities from Ellis Fjord, Antarctic Ocean - #78 | ecosystem: Environmental > Aquatic > Marine > Unclassified | place: Southern Ocean | collected 2014-10-09
GGCTATTAATATTAACATTAAAGTCAGTGCTATCATCTATTATTGGTTCATCTTTCTACGCTTGGTTCCAAGGTACCACAATAGGTATTTGGTTCCAAAAGAAAGTAGATACCTTTATGCAATACGTCGCAGTAAAGTATGACCTTGAGTTAGCCAAGAAGGATGCTAAGTTTATCAAACAGTATCCTTTAATGGCTAAGAGAATTCAAGAGTTAGAACAAAAGGCTCACTTCCCCTGTGGCCTTGATGGATTTGATGGTTACCAACCATTATTAGATAGACTTGATCTACTAGAAAAAGCCGCTAAAAAGAAATAAAAAAAGAGTTTACTTTTCTGTAAATCTATGATATAATAGATACATTATTAAAACAATAACTAACTATGACTGATGGTAACAATTATATGCAAATGCACGTTGTCAAGCGAGACGGAACGCCTCAAGACTTTGATCTTGAAAAAATACACAAGGTTTTAGAATGGGCCACCGATGGAATATCAGGGGTATCTATTTCTGAAATCGAACTTAAATCAAATATTCAATTGTACGATAAAATTCCTGCTTATGATATTCATGAGTTGCTAATTAAGAGTGCGGCTGAGCTGATTTCTGAACATACACCAAACTACCAAGGAGTGGCAGCACGTTTAATCTCATACAAGCTTCGTAAAGAAGTGTATGGTCAATTCTTTCCAAAGCCATTAGTTGAAATCGTTATTGATAATGTAGATCGTGGTGTTTATGATGGTGCTATAATGACATCATATACCCGTGAAGAATTAGAAGAGTTAGATCGTTATATCAAACATGAGAGGGATGATACATTTACTTATGCTGGCATGGAACAGTTTAGAGGTAAGTATTTAGTTCAAGACCGAAGAACAAAGCAGCATTATGAAACACCGCAAATATTATACATGATGATATCTGCAACCCTATTTAGCAAATACCCACAAGAAACTCGTTTACGATATGTCAAGGATTATTACGATGCAATATCTCAGTTCTACATTTCGCTTCCTACGCCGATTATGGCTGGTGTACGGACGCCGACCCGTCAGTTTTCGAGTTGTGTTCTTATCGAATCTGGTGATAGTCTCGATTCTATTAATGCTACTGCCACCTCAATAGTAAAGTATATCAGTAAGAAGGCTGGTATCGGTATTGGCGCTGGCTCTATTAGAGCTGAAGGTTCTAAAGTCGGAGACGGATCTGTTGTCCATACAGGCCTGATTCCATTCCTCAAATACTTCCAAGCTGCAGTTAAATCTTGTAGCCAAGGCGGTGTTCGTGGAGGAGCAGCCACAGTATATCTACCTGTTTGGCATTACGAATTCGAAGATCTAATAGTACTAAAGAACAATAAAGGTACTGAAGAAAATAGAGTACGTCATATGGATTATGCATTTCAATTAAACAAATTGATGTATGAGAGATTACTTAGTGGTGGTAATATAACCTTCTTTGATCCAAATGATGTTCCAGGGCTATACGACGCATTCTTTGCTGATCAAGATAAATTTAAAGAGTTATATGAAAAATACGAAAAGACTCGATCTATCCGTAAGAAATCATTACCAGCTTTAGAAGTATTTCAACAGCTTTTAACTGAAAGAAAAGATACTGGTAGGATCTATGTAATGAATGTAGATCATGCTAACGAGCATGGTGCGTTTGTTGAATCAAAAGCTCCTATCCGTATGAGCAACTTATGTTGCGAAATAGATTTGCCGACAAGTCCACTGTCATCTAATCCAGATGAGGGTGAAATATCTTTGTGTACTTTGTCAGCAATTAACTGGGGTCTTATTAATGATCCTAGTGAGTTTGAAAAATACTGTGACTTAAGCGTTAGAGCTTTAGATGAGTTACTTGATTACCAATCATACCCAGTCCTAGCGGCTGAAAAGGGAACTATGAATCGTAGACCTCTTGGCATTGGTATTATCAACTTAGCTTACTTCTTAGCAAAACGCGGTCTTAAGTATGATAGTGGGGCATTTGAAACAGTCGATGAATACGCTGAAGCATGGTCATATTACTTAATTAAAGCTTCGGCTAATTTAGCTGGTGAAAAAGGTGAAATACCTCTTAAAAATCACACAAAATATGCTTCTGGAGTTCTTCCAATTGATACATATAAACGAGCGATAGATAATTTAATAGAGCATAGAGAGCGTATGCCGTGGAACGAATTGAGAAATCAACTCAAAGAAACGGGAACCAGAAATTCTACTCTAATGGCACTTATGCCAGCCGAAACAAGCGCTCAAATCTCCAATAGTACTAATGGTATTGAACCACCACGTGCTTTGGTAAGTTACAAACAGAGTAAGGATGGAGTCATGGCCCAGGTAGTTCCTGGTTACCACCATCTTAAAAATAAGTATGACTTATTATGGGATCAAAAGTCTCCTGATGGTTATCTTAAGATATGCTCTATACTCCAAAAATACATAGATCAAGGGATTAGTGTTAATACCTCTTACAATCCTGAACACTTCGAAGACAATAAGATACCTATGTCTACGATGATTACAGATCTAGTAACGGCATACAAATTTGGTCTAAAGCAATTGTACTACTTTAATACGTACGATGGAGCTGGGGAAATGACCGACCACGAGACGCATCATGCATACGATGGTGCGCCAATAATTATAGATGAAGACGATTGTGAAAGCTGCAAAATTTAATAAGGGAATACTTGATGATACTGACAAAAAACAAAAAGCTTCATACTGAAAAAAACATGTTTCTAGACGAAGCAGTAGATATACAAAGATTTGATATACTAAAATACCCAGCAATTGATAAGATTACAGAAAAGCAATTAGGATTCTTTTGGAGACCAGAAGAAGTTGATATCTCTAAGGATAAAAAGGATTTCTATAACCTAACAGATTTTGAACAACATATCTTCACTAGCAATTTAAAGAGACAAATTGTATTGGATAGTGTACAAGGTCGCGCACCTAACCTAGCATTTCTGCCTATAGCATCATTGCCTGAGGTAGAGACTTGGATTGAAACATGGTCATTCTTTGAAACAATCCATAGTAGAAGTTATACGCATATTATTCGTAATATTTACCCTAACCCATCAGTGGTATTTGATTCAATTCTTGATACAAAAGAAATTACAGAATGCGGACAAGATATATCTAAATACTACGAAGATCTAATAGATCAAAACCATACGCAAACTAGCCTTATGGACCATAAGCGTGCTTTATGGATGGCGATGCTAGCAGCTAATGCTTTAGAAGGTATCAGATTCTATGTGTCCTTTGCTTGTTCATGGGCATTTGCCGAATTAAAGAAAATGGAAGGTAATGCTAAAATCATTAAGTTTATTGCTAGGGATGAGAATACCCACCTTGCTTCTACTACAACAATGATTAAAAATCTATTAAAAGAAGATCCAGACTTTGTTAAAATCTCTAAGGAAATGGAGAAAGAAACAGAACAACTATTTGTTAGCGTTATTGAGCAAGAAAAAGCATGGGCTAGATATCTATTTAAAGATGGATCTATGATTGGTCTAAATGAAGCTATTCTAGCCCAATATATAGAATGGATAGGTTGTAAAAGAATGAGAGCTTTAAACTTACATTGTCCTTATACTGTATCTCAGGCAAATCCATTACCATGGACTGAGAAATGGATTGGGGGTGGCAATGTTCAAGTAGCGCCACAAGAAACTGAGATTAGTTCTTATGTTGTTGGTGGTGTAAAGCAAGATGTTAATGAAGACACAATGATTGGATTAAGTCTATGAAGCAAATAGAAATTTATAGTAAGGATAACTGCCCATTTTGTCAATACGCTATACAAAAAGCAGAGAATATGAAACAACACGGAATAGCAACATATGAAGTTTTCAAACTCAACATAGATTTTGACAGAGAAAAATTAATAGAACAATTCCCTACTGCACGAACATTCCCGCAAATTAAAGTTGATGGTGTATCCATTGGCGGTTGGGATCAATTTAAGGACATCGCATGATAAGAACTGTAGTTGAGTGTCAAAGCTGTTATAATAGAACTATCATAGGCCACAACGAGGAAGAGATAATTCTATTTTGTCCTCATTGCGGCGAAGAACAGGATCAAGATCTAGAACCTCTAGACTTTAGCGAGTAATATGGCATGGCATTACGAAGGAATAGAATGGCAACCGCCAGAAGACTTCAGTCCCGAAGACGTATATGGAATGGTATACATGATAACAAATCGAGCAACAGCCCGGAAGTACGTTGGGAAAAAATTCTTCTGGAGTCAAAAAACATTGCCGATAACCAAGAAAAGGAAAAGAAGGAAAAGAACTCTAGTTGAATCAGATTGGAGAGATTATTATGGATCTAATAAGCATTTGAGAGAAGAGTATGATCAGAGCGGACCTGACCTATTCCATAGAGAAATACTGCACCTTTGTAATACCAAGGGAGAATGTGCTTATATGGAAGCTAAAGAACAGTTTGATCGTGGGGTTCTATTAACCGATGATTACTATAATGGTATCATTCAAATTAAACTTGGGGGTAATGCAGTAAAAGGCCTATGCGAGGAAAATAAACCTTTACAAACACCTAAAACTGTGTTATAATATATACTTATGAAAAACAATATTATTCAATTTCCAATCGACCGTAGAAAGCAGCAGCTTTCGGCTGAAGAAGAAGAAGCTGAAGAATATTTCATAGGCGTGGCAGAGAATAGCGAAGAGCTAGCCCAGACGGCATTGGGTATCATTGAGGATCTATTAGATGATCTTGATCTTGATGAATTTCAAGGGATAGATTTTAGGAATTTAGAATACATGGAAGCAAAGGATGCTTTTGTTGTAGTCAATATAATAGCTTCTATGTTCATGCGGTATGGTGGTATTTCACATTTCTTACAACCAGATTTGGAAGTACTTTTTGATAAATTGATGGAAGAACAAGAGCAAAACGATGATATTACTTGATTATAGCCAAATAGCACTAAGCAACATTATAGTGCAAAAACTTAATGATGAAGACATGATACGACATATGATACTAAACAGTATCCGTATGTACAATAAGAAGTATCGTAAAGAATATGGCCAAATGGTTATTTGTGCTGATGGTGCAGGTTATTGGCGTAAGGAGTATTTCCCTATGTATAAGGGAATGCGTAAAAAGAATAGAGCTGAGTCTACTCAAGACTGGGGAGAAATCTTTAGAATTCTAAACTTGGTACGTGAAGAGTTAAAAGAAAACTTCCCATATAAAGTAGTCCACTTAGATGGTTGTGAAGCTGATGATGCTATTGGTGTATTGGCTCAGCAAACTCAAGAGTTCGGTCAACATGAACCAGTTATGATTATCTCTTCTGATAAAGACTTTATTCAATTACATCGTTATAAGAATGTAAAACAGTATTCTCCCATTCAAAAGAAGTTTGTTTCTGATCCTAACCCACGTAAATATACCTTTGAGCATATTTGTAAAGGTGATAAGGGTGATGGTATTCCTAATGTATTATCTCCTGATAACGCTATCATGGATAGCATTAGACAAACTCCAATGACTATGAAGAAGATAGAGCATTGGGCTGACAATATAGATAATCTTAAAGAAATTATGTCTCATGATGAATATCGTAATTTCCAAAGGAATAAAACTTTAATAGATCTATTAGAAATTCCTGCGAACATCCAAGAAAAGATTATAAATAATTTTAACAACCAAAAGCCCGTCATGAAAATGAAGGTTTTAAATTACTTAATTAAGAAACGATGCAGTTTATTGATTGAATGTGTGGAGGAATTTTATAATGGTTAAACCATTAATATCAGAAATATTAACAACAGCTAACAAGATGAAAGGTGGCCGTGCTAAGAAGATAGCATATCTTCAAGAACAAGATTGCACAGCCCTAAGGGATATTATTAGAATTGCATTCGATAATTCTATATCTCTAGCTCTCCCAGAAGGAGAACCACCTTTTAAGAAATTTGAGATAGACGAAGCGACTAAATATAGGCCCCAAGAGCTCAGGTTTGAGTATCCTACCTTTAGGTATTTTATGGCCGCGGTGACGCCAACTCTAAATCAATTCAAAAGAGAGCAAATCTTTATTGATCTCTTAGAAAAAATCCATGCCGAAGACGCACAACTTTTCTGCGACGCTAAAGATAAGAATATCAATCTTAAATATATTACAAAAGCGTTATTAAAAGAAGCATTCCCAGGCCTCATAAAATCATAGGAGAAATTATTACACACTAAATCTATATCATGATGGTCTATTCAATTAACTAACCGGAGTGTTGCTTATGAGTTATATTCAAATTGAACGTCTCAAAAAAGATAAAAATGAGGCAATATACTATCAAAGGAAATTATTAAAAAAAGGTAAGGATGTCTTAGCGTATAAGATGAGTAAAAAGATCGCATACCTAGACCATTACCTTAATGATATGGAGGCAATAACCAAGTAGCAAATAGACCCTTTTGTTTGAATTCTTTTGAACAAAAGGGTTTACATTTGGTTAAAAGTGTGTTATAATAGACTATATTAAATTGATAGAGAACTATATGAATATATTTGTTTTAGATAATGATCCTGTGATAGCAGCTCAGCTGCAATGTGACAAACATGTAGTCAAAATGATTGTGGAGTCTGCTCAAATGCTATCCACTGTACATCGTATGATTGATGGTAGCATGGAACGTAGACCATCTAAGTCAGGTTCAATGATCCAATACTTTAAGTTGGATGACCATCGTGAAAACATCTTATATAAAGCATGTCATTTCAATCATCCATCAACTGTATGGACACGCGAAAACTCAAGGAATTATGATTGGCACTACCGCCATTTTATAGCTCTTTGCGACGAGTATACATATAGGTACAATAAGGTACATTCCACTGACACTAAGTTAAGGGAAATACTTTATAACAAGCCTAAGAATTTACCGTATGCAGGTTATAAAACCCCATTCAAATTAGCAATGAAAGCTAATCCTGAATGTATGTTTGAAGATGCAGTAAAATCCTACAGGGCTTATTACAAAACTAAAAAGGCCAATTTCGCAATGAAGTGGACAGGCCGTCCAATACCGGAGTGGTTCTAATGCCAATGTACGATTTTAAAGATTTAACATCGGGTGAAGTTTATACCAAGATGATGTCTATTGCAGACATGGAAGAACACGTTAAAGATAAGAACATTCAACAAGTAATAGGAACTCCAATGGTTATTGGAGAAACTGGGGGATCGGTATTAAAGAAGGCTGGTAACGGCTGGAAAGAAGTACAGGATCGAATTAAAAAAGGCATGCCGCCGTCTTTAAGGGATAACATTAATACAAAATGAATAAGAAGCCAAGTAAACTACGTTTAGAACACCTAGCTAAATTAGAACCATTAACCTCTAATCAAAAGATTGCATTTGATGGATTTGCTAGCGGCAGTCATCTTTGTTTAGATGGCTCAGCTGGTACTGGTAAAACCTTTATATCCTTATATCTTGCTTTGGAATCAGTGTTTAAAAAGGAATACTCTAAGGTTATCATTGTAAGATCTGCTGTTCCTACTAGAGATATGGGATTTCTTCCTGGCACTCAAGAGGAAAAGGAAGACGCTTACACTGCACCGTATAAAGCAATTGTTAATGATCTATTTGACGATACCGATGCATGGAGTAAATTAGTTCAATCAAGACAGATTGAGTTTCTTACTACTTCTTTCATTAGAGGATTAACCATTAAGGATGCTGTAGTTATTGTTGATGAATCGCAAAACTGTAACTACCACGAGCTTTGCTCTGTTATTACTCGTTTAGACGAAGAGTGTAGATTTATTATGTCTGGGGATTACTACCAATCTGATTTTACTCGCAAGGGTGATCAGGACGGTATTAAAGACTTCATTGAAATTATTAAACACATGAATGGTTTTGAGCATGTAGAATTTACTTGGGAAGATATTGTCCGAAGTGGATTTGTTAGAGACTTTATAATGACCAAGGAATTATATGAAAACGGGAAACTTTGAACATGAACAGATTGATTTGGGCTACACAGACCTTGTGGCTACAACTGCATCCACTGGCAGAACATATGCCGCTCCTAATAGTGTTGCTTACCCTAGTATAACTACCGTACTTTCTATTCTCAGTGAAGATCACATACGAGAATGGAGAGCACGGGTTGGTGCTGAAGAGGCTAATAGGATCTCTAAGCGAGCTTCTACTAGAGGAACTGCAGTCCATAGTGTATTGGAAAAGTATGTAGACAACGAAGAAAACTATTTGGATGGTGCTAATTTAGTAGTCCAATCAAACTTTATGGAAGTCAAAGAAATACTTGACAGTAGATTAACTAAAGTCTATGCTCAAGAAGCAGCATTATACTCAGAACATCTAGGTGTTGCGGGTAGAGTTGATTGCGTTGGAGTATTTGATGGTAAGAATTCTATCATTGATTATAAGACTGCTGCTAAGACTAAAAAGAAAGAGTGGTGTGAGGGTTACTTCATCCAAGAAACTGCATATGCTATTATGTGGGAAGAACGAACTGGCATGCCAATAACTCAATTGGTGACCGTTATTGCAGGAGATGAGGGCGCTCAAGTATTCATCGAACACCGTGATAATTGGTCAAAGAAATTACTGGAGACAATAAATGAGTACAAGAGGCGCAAAATCTTTGGCCGTTAGAGCTAAGCAACAGATATCTATTTGCTGTGAAACCTTATGTGAAAAGAACGTTGTAGAAGAATATATTGAAGAATTAGAATCTCGTATCAAATTCTTAGAAGCTTCTAAGATCTTAGAAGATGAACACTCTGCGCGCAAAGCTGCAAAAATACTTCAAATAAAGTGAAAATAAGCCTTTACATTTGCTAGTAACTATGGTATAATATACATATAAATTAATAAGGACCTATGAAAGAAATGAAAGAAAATATAATATTAGTTGATTGTGATGGTGTCTTATGTGACTGGGAGTACTCATTTACTCAATGGATGAACCATAAAGGATTCCCCACAATTGATGATCAACAATACAATGTTGGCAAACGATTCGGCATCTCTAAAGAGTACGGCCATGACCTAGTAGCAGAGTTTAATGACTCTGCAGCTATTGGGTTCTTACCTCCACTGAGGGACGCAGTGTATTACATGAGACGTCTCAATATGTTACATGGCTATAGATTCCATTGTGTAACGTCTTTAAGTATAAATAAATATGCGCAAAGACTTAGAACACAAAACCTTGAGCTATTGTTTGGGAAAGGTATGTTTGATGAGTATGTCTATTTAGCATGTGGAGCTGATAAGACTGAAGCTTTGGCTAAATACGAAGACACCGAATGTTTCTGGATAGAAGATAAACCAGAGAATGCTGAAGTTGGAGCATCATTTGGTCTCAATTCAATACTCGTGGCACATGATCACAATGCTTATTATAAGGGTGATATACCGCGTTATTGGAAATGGAAAGAAATCTATAAGCATATTACTGGAGAAATCTAATGCCCGCAAAATTTAAAGAATCAGTAACAAACAGAGATGGCTCTGTTCAAAATTACTATATGCGATCAACTCCGCTTGAAGCTTTAGTAGAAAAATATAAGTCAGGTGGAGGATGTTATCCAAAGCTTAGGCAAAAGATTATGAACGAGCTTGTTCGTAGAGGAAAGGCGTACCTTGTCTAAATGGTGGAGAATCTGGGCTAAAAGTCTGGGTGAAAAGGTTGGTGAAACTGACAAGCAAGCGAATACTATAGCTAGTGTTCGTACTGTTTGGTGGTGTACTCATATGTTAACGTGTTTAGCTATTATACTCAATGCCATAGCAAATCATGGTTGGGGTTTAATAGGCTTATGATTACTGTAGCTGAGTCAGCAGAACTTAGACTAAGATCAGCAGCATTCCCTAAGGAATCTATTGGCGTTAGAATGGGCGTTCGCTCAAGCGGCTGCAGTGGATTAGCATATGTATTAGAATTTTGTTATGACTCCAATTCTGATGATACAGTTATATTTTGTTGCGATGACACCGTCTCAATATTTGTAGACGTTAAAAGCATGATACATTTGACAGGTACACGATTAGAATATGTGAAGAAAGGATTGAACGAAGGCTTTGAGTTTGTAAACCCTAATGTAAGTGATGAGTGTGGTTGCGGCGAAAGCTTTTATGTAAATAAATAGGTATGAAATGAAAATTACAATTAACGTCGAAGTTGATACTAATGACGAAAAAGATTTAAAATCTATAGAAGAACTTATAGAGATACTAACTGATTTAAAACATAAGGTACAATATTGTGAAGATTAGCTTTGAAAACACTTGGCGACCTTTGCCAAGCAATGTAACAATTCATTCAAGTGGTATTGATGGGCTAGGACTATTTGCAGTTGAGGATATACCTCCAAGCACTGATTTAGGATTAGCTAGATTTAAGTATCATGACACATTGATACGAACCGCATTAGGATCATTTACTAATCACAGTGAAGATCCATCTTGTGTTAATATAGCTAAGATAAATTCCTATGGCGATGAAGAATATACTCTATGGACATTGAAAGATATCAAAGCCGGCGACGAATTAACAGTATACTATCAAATGAAGCAGTATTACTCTTAAGTTGACTGTAATTTCTTTATAAATAAAGGTAAAGGAGATACAATGGCTGACTTATTAGATTTCGACTTTGGTTTTACTGCAGTCGATGAACACGAATTAGAAGCAGTACAGACGAGTCAGGTATTTGCTACTGAAGCTTCAGCCAATGTGCATGAATTGGAAGATAAACTTAATAAGCTTTATAATTCTATATTACCTCTCTTAACAAATTTAAAAAAGAATCCTGAAAAGGAATATATCCTTTGGCCAAACCGTGTAGAGAAGATCGAACAGTTTGAGGATTTAATTACGGAGATTATAAAGTAATGGCTACTATACCAAACACAAATGTATCAATGGATGCTATTGATACAGAGAACACAGCCTACAATCCATATATGGGTGTTAACGTTTCTCTTAAATCGTTATCTGATACCGCAACTGCTGGAACTGACCCTAAAGACGGGGCGCCTTATGGAATGGGCGAGTTTAGAGGATATACCCACATTCAAACATGGACGACTACGGCTACAATGTTCGCACAATACGCAAAGCCTGGATCAAAATTTGGCATTTCGCACTCTACCGCAGCAGACAGTACTGTAGACTACAACAATAATGGGGCTTGGGTCATCGAGTCATATTATGGCTCTAACTCAAATCCACTCGGCCTTCGAGTTTATAATGCTGTGCCATGGACTTCTTTATCTATGTCATGGTCAGCAGGTAGCCATACTATCTACTTTAGCAATGGCAGCTCTACTACTTACAGTTGGGCTGCGGGATCGATATCATTGTCAAAATCAAGTATGAACGCATCAGAATCTCCAGAGACATCTACTACGAGCTATCATACAAATTTGACGGGTGGTGGGCCGTCGGCAACAGGCACTGGCAATTACCTGCCACACGGCAGCAGTACTTCTGGCTCGCATGGCTTTCATCTAGCGAATGCTTCAATTACCTTGACATTTAATTTTGGAGGATAATATATGTTTTTAACTTACACAACCTCCGCGCTTTCTGACTCTGCATCGGTACGTGCCGCGGCATTAGAGCTACCTTATTATAATAACTATATCCACCCAGAAACGTTTTCCCCAGACGGCCGAGAGAAAGGCTGGCAATTTCGATGGGCAACAGAATCTGACATATACATGGTGTCTGCATCAATAACAGAAACTAGTGGAACATTAAAAACTGCAATCGACGAAGTTATTAGTCTTGTTGATGCCGATGAAGATCTAGGTACTGTTGATAACTATATGGCCTATTGCCAATATTATAAATCAAGTGAAGACTTGCCTGTGCCGCATTACGATCTTGCTACAGGGTTTGATCCAATATATAATCCTGATTTAATGGCAATCGTATATCTATCTGATGTCTCTGGAGCAATGGAATTTTGGAGTGATATAATCCCTGGCTCTACAACAAGCACTTTCGTCGTAGAAAAAGCGTTATCAAATAATGCACTAGTAATGTATGACAACACTCACGCGTCAAGAGTCAAACCTGCAGCATTTGGAACTGATGAAACTGATAGTGGATTAATGCTATCAATTTATATGAAAACATCATAGGAACAACTCTATATCATGAACATTTTAAACCTTAGCCTGCAAAAATCTCATTTCCATAGTTTATTAGAATATATCAAGTCTGGCCATACGGTGTATAGCAACTATATGCAGTATACTAACTACGACGAATCGTTTGGGATTAAAATCTTAACAGAAGAAGAAAATATTTCATTCGCTACTCAGTATCAAAAAGAAGAAGAAGTCGTACAACGTGTTACTGACTTAATTTATAAGTACAAAATTGATATACTTCAGGTTGGAATGCCAGGGTTGTCATACTTACACACTCATTTTGATGATAAGATAAAATACATTGGACCTCCTGAAGCCGCATCTAAATTAGAAACTAATAAGATATATTCAAAGAACGCAGCGATATTATCTGGAGTCAAGGTGCCAGAAACTATAAAGCGTGGAAAATACGGTGATACTGACTATGCGACTAACTTGCGGTTTCCGTCAGTAGAAAAACCATCACACATTTGGGGTCCTGCATCTGTTTTTTATAATGAAGAGGATGCTAGAATAGCTCGCGAGCAAGTCTTGAATCAAATGTATCCTAGATATGATAAAGAAATTGAATACTATATTGACGAGTATATTATCGATTTAATGGAAATCAATGTGTTTTTTGTTATATCAAATGGTTCGTATGTTATAACATCTACTCATGAAATTATAGGAGAAGGCTTAAATAAAACAGTTGAAGGAAACATATGGTTTCATGACTGCTACTTTAAGCCATTAGAACCTAAGGTTGATGCTATAGTAAGAAGAGAAGCTTCAAAGTACCTAGAGTATATTGCATCTTTAGGCGGAAGATATGAAGGCACTTTTGCTTCAGCATATACACCAAAGGGCGAATGGAAATTTTTAGAGATGAATGCAAGGCCTGATATATCGAATAGTAGTCCAACATTTATGACTGGTGACGAATATTTAAAAGGTTTATTTGAAGATATAAGTCTATTTGAAAAAGCTTGGAAAAATATAAATTTGCAAAAGCTTGTAGTACAATCGCCGGCCGGGGCATCTTACCCAATGCATATTCATGATAAGTATAACGTGGCGTATCCTAATAATTTACAAATACATGATAGCGGAGAATATGAAGGAAGCTTAGTATGCAAAGGCCACATCACTGGCACTATAATAGCTGATCATAACATTCCATTGGAATTTATAAAAGAATTTGAAGAAACCACATCATGGAGATTTAATGAAGAACCAGTGCGGTGAATGTACACTTTGTTGTACTGTTTTAGGATGGACTGATAATGCTAGTCATTTAGATAAATATAACGAAGCGGCTAAATACGATATAATATATCCATATTTTACCCCTTGCAATAAAGTTTGTAGTACTGGATGTTCTATACACGAAAACAAACCTAGAATATGCCAAGAATTTAATTGCGATTATATAACAAAGGACTTAGGAGAAGAGCACAAACCTATTAATTGTGGATTTGTTACGTATACAACAGAAGATGAAGAGCTATGGGTATGCATTGATACCAATGAAAATTTAAAAGAGTACTACAAAGCTCGTAAAGAATTAATGGATGAACACTTTAGACTTACGAATCCCTTAGGTTATCCTATAAAAATGTATAGTAAAGAGGACATGTTTACACTATGAAATATTGGACGTATACTGCAAAAGACTACGAAGAACTAAATAAACAACTTAGACTTGATATAGATATTGCGCCTATAGGGCAACAATCTCAAAAGCAGGCATCGTCTCATTACGATGGGTATAACCACAAATTATCTTGGAATGCGCAATATCCTGAATTCCAAGAATCCAGAATATATAAAACTTGGAGTGGGGAAGATGAGTTATCTGGTTACATATATCATGACCCGCCTCCTTTTGACAATTCACCAAGCCAAGCATATAAACACACCTTTTGGCCAGGTGTTGCTCCTTTAGTAAAACAATTTGCTAAAGAAGTTGCAGTAAGAGAAGAAACGCTATTGAATCATCACATCATAGTAGATGTGATGTGGTTCCATAGAATGGATAAAGGCGACTACGACAATTGGCACAATCATAGTCATAGCCAATGGATTGGCGTATATTATATAGATCTACCGGAAGGCGAAGCAACGCTCTTTATGGATTATGATGGCAAGGTTTTTCAGCCTAAAGTAAAAGCTGGCCAGCTGCTGATATTTCCTTCAGGGTATATCCATAAATCGCCGGATTGTAATAGTAGAAAAGCTATAGTTTCATTTAATTTTAATGTAGCTTCTAAATATTCACAACAAATGATAGAAAAAGTACAAGAATCTCATCCCAATAACTTCTTTGGGGATATGAATGACATAAATAGATATAAATGATATAGGAGAAAAATATGAATATTGAACAATTAAGATACCAGTTAACAATTGATGAAGGTAAGGTGAATGCTATTTACTTAGACCATTTGGATTACCCCACATGCGGAATAGGTCATTTGATTCTAGAATCTGATGGAGAGTATGGCGCTGCAGTCGGCACCGTTGTTTCAGAAGAGAGATGTGTAGAACTATTTGACCATGACGTTAAAGGCGTTATTGCTGATTGTAAGATCTTACACGAAGGTTGGGATGACTACCCAGAAGAAGTAAAGCAGGTCGTAGCCAATATGATGTTTAATATGGGTAGAACAAGACTCAGCAAATTTAAAAATCATAACAGTGCATTATGGCAAGGCAACTGGAAAAGAGCAGCAGTTGAAGGAAGAGATTCTAGGTGGTATAACCAAGTAACAAATAGAGCAGAACGTTTAATGTCTCGTCTAGAAGATATCTAAAACCCCTCTCCACATAAATCGAAGTTTCCTCTAGTATAAATAGATATGTTACAATTATTTATTATAATAGAGGAATTTTCGCATGTCAAGAATTATCAAATTACTAGGTTCAGAAGTAGCCTTAGGTTCAGCCACTACTGTAGGCAATGCCTCACTCGTAAGAGTAATTAATACTGGAGCTGTACAAGTAGCAACAGTTAAATTAGGCGCTGCTGTAACCGGTACTATTACTATTGGTGCTAACCAAGAAGCATTTATTAAAAAGCAACCAGCAGAAACTATCCAAGGTGCAGCAACTCTTAAAGGTGTGCACGTAGCTTTTAGTAGCTAAAATATGGGAGATATATTCTCGCTTATTTCGGATGTAGGATTACCCATCGCAGGAGCACTTGTGAGTGGGTGTTTTATATTCATTGTGATAAAGCAAATATTAGGCGGTGTAGTTGATTCAATCAACACGCTTAATATATTTACTAAGGGCTTAGAAAGTAGAGCACGAGCAATGAATAATGAAATTATTAAGATAGATCTATTAGTGTCTAGTGCATTAGATCTAACACCACCAATTGACAGAGTAGCAAGAGCTGAAAACTTTGTTGAAGATGGTAAGATAGACATTAGAAGAGATTAATATGGACTCGTTAAACCCAGCAGTATTGATTGCGGAATACGGATTTAGCACTGTTGCTATTGTCGGTATGGCATATTTTGTATACTTTGTATGGAAGTTTGTATCAGAAGAGTTAGAGCCTAAGATCGGCGAAATGCACATGGGTCTAATTAGGCTAATAGATCAAGTAAGAATGTTGGATCAAGATATGATTCGATTGCAAGAAAAAATAAAAGTCGTGTTAGAGTATAGGGAGAGGCAGGCTTATTTAGAAGAGAACCAAAATGAAAAGAAGAGATAAAAGAAAAACGGAAGAGGAAAAACAAGCTGCATTCGATATGTGGAATCAACGGCTATTATCTACAGCCTTAGTATCCATATTAGTGGTGATGTGCTTTATGCCTATAATGGCAGCGGCAGATAATCTAACGTTTAAATTTAAAAGTCCATCCTTTAGTGGTAATGCGACTTCATCTCACTACTTGACAATAGAAAATCAAGAGAAGTCAAGGAAAGACAAAATAGCAGAGGATGTAGAATCTGCTATTAAAGAAGCCGAAAGAGAGGCTAATAATACTACCCAAGCTAAGTTTTTAAGAAACTTAGAGAGTAGAATTTATGCACAGATTGCTAAACAATTAGTTGATAACATGTTTGGTAATACTGAAAGCTCTACTGAAGGATTCTTTGAAATAGAGGGTAACTCCATTACTTATGAAACTATCATAGGTGGTGGCCCAGATGGGACTGACGTAATAAGAATTACTGTCGTTAGTGAAGATGGAACAACGACTACATTAGATGTGCCAATAGGTGCTGGTGGATTTTAAATGAAACTTTTAGGAGTATTTATTCTTCTATTTGTTACTGGCTGTGCGGGGATACCAAGTAAATCAGACAGTTGCACTACAGCTTTTATGAAAGAGCTTGGTGAATGTATAGAAGAGGCTGAGGTAGTATCATTACCAGCTTC
>Ga0307984_1000542_pt1 | contig 16535 bp, 13 predicted proteins | sample EllFjometageno78_FD_203169 | JGI IMG/M metagenome (GOLD analysis project Ga0307984, IMG submission 203169) | Marine microbial communities from Ellis Fjord, Antarctic Ocean - #78 | ecosystem: Environmental > Aquatic > Marine > Unclassified | place: Southern Ocean | collected 2014-10-09
GTTATTATCGCAATGTGGGGTCTGTAGTGTAGGAATTTCGATCTGCTGTCAATCGGAGAGCTCAGGTATTCATCTCCTTCAATCACAGCCAAATCATTTTTTTTGTTCAATTCGAGCATGCAGTCGAACCCCTCGAGTTGTGCACCAACCATATAATCAACATTTCTTCCTAAAGCACTCAAGACATGAAGTAGCATAGATGTAATGGTTGTCTTTCCATGAGACCCACCCACAACTACTCGCTTTTTATCTTTGGTAGCGTTGAATAGAAATTCGGGATATGATTGTACGCTTAACCCTAGCTCTCGTGCCCTTGCAAGTTCAGGGTTGTCTTTTCTTGCGTGCATTCCCAATATAACGACGTCTATGTTGATAGTAAGATGCTCAGGGTGCCAACCCTCGCTATTAGGTAACAATCCCGCTTTCTCAAGTCGGCCTCTACTGGGCTCAAAGATTTGGTCATCACTGCCTGATACATTATGCCCACTATCTTTTAGCGCAAGTGCAAAATTATGCATAGCACTTCCTCCAATTGCGATTAGGTGAATTCTCATAGTGGTAAAGTTGAGGATTCATAGGCGGTTTTTTATGAATTTCAAAATGTTTTTCCCACATTGCAACTATGAAAATTCGTGATGGTGTTTTGGCAACTTTTAAGGCTGTGCCTTTTATGGCATCGAACGGTCTTTTAATTTGGTTCCTTCCTGCATTTATTCTGACTATAATCTTGAGTTTTGGCGCTTTTTCTCTAATAGATATGGCAGTTGATTATGCCGATACTCGGTATACAAAAACCTTTGGAGAACATTCTTTAGCTGTATGCGGAGACGGTATGATCGTAATGGATTGTATTGAGGAAATTATCAGAGCACTTGGTTCTTATATGTTGAGTATAGTTGTATGGATTGGGCTTTTTTGGTTAAAGGTCAAACTCATGAAGTATTTGGTCCTCATTTTTCTCGGTCCTGTAATGGCTATGTTGTCTGAGCTTACAGAGCAAAAGATTACGGGGGTTGTTCGTCCATTTACATTAGGTAATTTTTTGCGTGAGGTGTTTCGAGGAATACGCACGGCCTTACTATATTTATTTATTGAGCTTTGTCTTGCGATTTTGCTTTTGATTGTGGCTCTCGTTGTGGGCTTTATGTTTCCTGTTTTACTTCCAGTGATTGCTCCACTTGAGTTGTTAATTGCTTTTGTTATGGGGGCCTTCTTTTACGGTGCTGCTTCTATGGATTATGTTTGGGAGCGAGAAGGTACTGGTGCAGTTGAATCTATTCGTATGGCTTTTAAATCTCGCCGTCTTGCAGTAGGATTAGGTATAGTATTCACGGTTTTGATGGCAATTCCCATTGTGAACTTTACCCTTGCTCCAATCTTTGCCCCCGCGATTACTGCTGTTGCTGCATCAATTGTATTGAAAGGAGGCGCAAAAAATTAAGTTGAGCTATTGGACCTCACATATGCAACCACCTATGCTGTCGAGATCATCAAAAAACATTGGATAACTTTTGGCGACGCAATCAGCGTCTAAGATCTCGATGTCAGCTGTGCCAGCACAGCCTAAGATAGCTGCTGCCATAACGATTCTGTGATCGCCATGAGGGTCAATGCGGCAAGCTTGAGTCTGCTTACAAGGGTGAATGACTAAAGTATTATCCTCTCTTTCTATTCTTACACCGGCTTTAGCGAACTCAGAGATGAGTACTGAGGCTCGATCTGATTCCTTTGATGAAAGTCTGTTGGCACCGCTTAAGCGAGATGGTTTGTTACTAAAGGCTGCCAGTGCGCATAGAACAGGGAAGAGGTCTGGAGAATTTGACAGGTCTATGTTAATTGGGCGAGGTTTCTTTTTTTTCAAGCTTAGGCCGTCATCTGTTCCAAGTATATGGTAACCGGCGAAGAGCATAGCTCCCTTGATGGCAGAGTCGGCTTGCGTAAATATTCCACGGATGCCCTTTATTTCTAAATCGGGGCGAGCGCAGAGCCCTCCAAGAACGAGGAAAGTGGCAGCGGCGCTCCAGTCTCCATCTGTTGATAGAGGGAGAGATCGAGATGTTTGGCCTGCAGGGATGAGGAAGGTGTCACAGGAGTCAAACGTTTTATGAGTAAAATCAAGCTCGAACGCCCGCATAACTTCAAGCGTCATGTCAATGTAGGGTCGGGAGGTGAGGTTGTGCACTACGACTTTTGAATCCTGCTCAGCAAAGGGCAGGGCAAGCAAGAGGCCAGTTAGGAATTGGGAGGTTGTACTTCCGTCAATGTCGATTTCACCGCCAACCAATGGGCCTTCAATTGTAATAGGCAATTCGTTACCACCAGTCGTTTTTACGCCAAGAGCAGCGAGCCCGTTAGTGACCATTTCGAAAGGTCGATTCATCAATGAGCCTTCACCAGTTAAGGTAAGTGTGTCTAGTGAAAGCGCGGCTATGGGGGCGAACAAGCGAGCTGCAAGACCAGATTCGCCAGCATGTAATTTTTCACTTCGTGGGCGAGGAATGCTTGAGGGGCAAGGTGTGATCAGAACGGAGTCGCTGCCAAGTTCTATTTCTGCTCCAAGAGCAGCGGCTATGCTTAAAGCGATGTTTGTGTCGTCACAATCGCTGATTCCATGAAGCATTGTCGGGGAGTCTGCCAATAGGGCCGCTGCGATAAAGCGTGCACTCAGGCTTTTCGAAGGCGGAGCAGTTACTTCACCTGAAAGCGTGCTTGGCGAAACTCGAATTATCATTTTTCAGCGCCAGGTTTACGGCCAAGATAAATGCTGGCTATTCCTCCTGTAAGTGGTATGGCACGTAGATCAGTAAAGCGAGCAGTTTTGAGACGTTCTAAGAATGCTGCACCTTCTGGAAAGGCCTTTACACTTTCAGGCAGGTAAGTATACGCGGCTGGATCTTTAGAGACCAGCCGACCTAGTATGGGCATGATGTACATAAAATAGAAACCGAATAATTGCTTGATAGGGAATGACTTAGGCTTGCTGAATTCAAGTATTACTGTAAGAGAACCCGGTGTCAGTACTCTGTACATTTCAGAAAGTCCACGGTCTAAATTTTCGAAGTTTCTAACACCGAATGCCACTGTGTATGCATCGAATGTTTCGTCCTGAAATGGTAGGTTTTCAGAGTCGCCTTGGACTAAAGTGATGCGGTCATTGAGACCTTTTGCAGCCACCTTTTTTATGCCTACATCTAACATCCCCTGTGACAAATCCATAGCTGTCATGTGAGATGGAAGTCCCATGCGTACTGCTTCTATCGCGAAATCTCCTGTTCCGGTTGCCATATCAAGAATTGTTCTAGGTGTTCGCTTTTCGCGTTTCAGTATCCGTATGCATTTTTTACGCCAAAGCACATCAATTCCCATGGAGAAGAAGTGATTCAGGAAATCGTATTTGGGAGCTATACTGTCGAACATTCGCTCGACTTGTTTCTTTTTAGTTTCTTCGGAAACCGTTGTATATGGTGTGACTTTTGTGCCCATTGTCTATTTGACTTTCTTAATTAGCCTATCATTGTGTGGCCTTCAGGGTATTTGAAGTGTGTTTCTATCAGGTTGCCTCCAATAGCGAATGCTACAGTAAGTGTTCCTACTCGTCCGATGAACATAGAAATTAAAATGATAAGCTTCCCAGCTGGAGTAAGAAGTGGTGTTAAGCCCGTACTTAAACCCACAGTGCCCATGGCGCTGATTTGTTCGAAGGCGAGGTCTATAAAGCTGTACTCACCCTTAGCTAATAAGTCGGCTTCGGTTATAGTGAGTAAAAAAAGAAAGATCATATTTCCAACGATAAAGAACATAAGAACGCTGTATGCTCTGGATCTTAAAGTGGGGTTAATTGTTCGCTTGAAGAGTTGGACATGGTCGAATCCCCTTACGGTGCGCCAAACGTCACTTAGTATAACCGAGAGCGTAGATGTCTTAATTCCACCTCCCGTTGATGAAGACGAGCCGCCAATAAACATCAGAGCTAAGAAGATAAAGATCATGGGAAGGCCTACAGAGCTAATGTTTACTGTAGTAAAACCGGAAGTCCTGGTAACGCTTTGGAATACTGAAGTCGTGAATTTTCCGAAACCAGACATGCCAGAAAGTACACCATTCCATTCGAGAATGGCGAAGGCTGCAGACCCGAACACCACCAATATAAGTGAGAAATATAGAGCGATTTTCGTAGCAAACCCAATTGTCTTCCAAGGGTATATGAGTCTTTTGCGCACTCGAGCGGGGTCGAATATGTCGAATAGAGCTACTGTGCCTAATGCGCCAGCAAAAACAAGTGCCGTTATTACCCAATGAGCTAGCCAATTCGTGGAGACCCATGGATGAGTAAACCCACCGGTAAACAAGGTGATTCCGGCATTGTTAAAAGCAGAGACACTGTGAAAAATTGAGGAGAAGATCCTGTCGCTTAATCCAGAAAAGGGTATTTTTGAAGACCAAACAACACCGAGTGCGATCGCACCAAGAGCCTCAATTCCCAGACACCAAATGACCACCCTTCCAAGGGTTCCTTTACCGCTTAGGAAGTTGTCTCGGTTGACGAAATCTTCGATTACATCGTGTTGGCGTACAGATATGCCGAAGCGGGCTGCGAGGGCGAGGACTGACGCGAATGCTATTATATTCAGGCCTCCGAGCTGGATGAGGACGAGAATTACTATTTGGCCTTTAAAAGTGAAGAAATGCATAACGTCCTCAACCATCAATCCTGTTACACAAGTAGCCGAAGTGGAGGTGAAGAAGGCATCTAAAGCTAGCATTCCATTCCCGCTCTTGGTCATCTCGGGCATCATGAGAAGGAGTGTGCCGACTGTGATAATTCCTAAAAAACTGAGAATAAAAATAACGGCGGGATGCATTTTTATTTTGGGGATAACGCTTCCTTTGCGCCCAAGCTCGGCCATGATTACAATGAAGAAGTAACCCTGGATAAAAATCAAACTGAGATCTTCTCCAGACGAGATTGAGAGTTTATCAAGTAGCGGGACAAAAAGCAATTCGCCTGTTATTATGTGGCTTACCCCTTCAATGATTAAAATAAACATTACGCCCCCCTCAAACCAAGTTTTTTTGAAGTATTCCCATGGATGAAAATCGTAAATAAATTTTATGAGGTAGTGAGATACGTAAAACCCGAAGCTGTATCTCATCACATTCATCATGTTTACATCACCTTGAACCGTGTGAGGAAAACCGTAATAAATTGTTAGCGTGATGAGTGCTGTAAAAGAAACAACGAGGTTAAGTATCTTTAATAAACCGAGGTTTTTTGCCTTCGATTTATAGAGGTAAACATTAGCTATTTCACGGAGTTCGTTAAATATCATACCTCTGCGATGAGTTTTTCTAAATCAATGGTCACTACGCCACTGTGTTCACAGACCTGACCCGCAGCAATATTTGCAACCTCGGCTATTTGTAAAGGTGTAGCACCAGCAGCTAGCATCAGAGATGCTGTCGCGATAACGGTGTCACCAGCTCCACTAACGTCTATGACGTTGCTGGGTCTTGATTGGATGTGTAGGTGGCGAGTTTCGTCGTTGTTTTCACCTTCAGGACAATGAATCCACATGCCATGAGATCCCAATGTGGTGATAGAAAGCTTAGGAGAGAGCTTGTCGTGTAATTCATTTAAGGCATCGGGAAGTCCCACAGGAAGAGCAATGTCACGTTGAAGACCATTACGTAATTCTAGAATGTTGGGTTTGAAAAGATCGACGCCTGGGTAATTGAAGAATCCTTTTAATTTAGGGTCTACAGTAACTGGAATGCCTCGCTTTTTTGCTTCATCAGTAAGGGCCTTAATGATTTCGGGGGTGAGTACGCCTTTGTCGTAGTCCTCGAAAATAACAACGTCAATCTTTGAGTTGGTCATAATTGTAAGACAAGCTTCGATAAGTTTTTTAGCAGTTTGATTGCTTATCGCTTCGTCAGTTTCTTCATCAACCCTGAGCATATGTTCGTTGTCTCGAATAATTCGAGTTTTAATTGTTGTAATTCGTCCCTCCTCATAAAGAAAAGCAGAATTTCCAATCGAACTGGCTTGAAAAAGATTCTTTAGTCTCTCTCCCGCTGAGTCATTTCCTATGACTGTTGCAATATGGACTTTGGCACCAAGAGCTTGCACGTTTCGAGCTACATTGCCTGCTCCACCTGCTCTCTCGTCTCTGCCTGACATTAAGACTACCGGTACAGGAGCTTCGGGTGACAGTCGCTCTACGGTTCCGAATAAGTACGAGTCGAGCATCACATCACCCACCACCAAGGCAGAGAGGTTAGCGATGTTCTTTATGGCTTCTTTTTTTGTCATTTGATTTTTAGGCCAAACCTTAACTTCGATTACACTAATTTTCTGACAGCGGCCTCAATTCTTCTGACAGCTTCCTCAAGAACATCATCTGCTGCGGCATACGAGATACGTATGCATTCAGGGGTTCCAAATGCTGCGCCACTTACTGTAGCAACATGAGCTTCTTCGATGAGGAACATCGCAACATCATCAGAATTGTCAAGAGATTTTCCATTGAAGCTCATTCCGAAAAGCTCACTTACATCAGGGAAAAGATAGAAAGCGCCCATGGGTAAGTTGAGGTTGATTCCAGGGACTTTTGATAGGCTTGCGTGCATGGCATTGCGTCTTCTGAGGAACGCGGCAACCATTGAACGGGCGATGGAGGGGTCAGCTTCAACTGCCGTTGCCGCAGCCGCTTGAGCGATACTACATGGGGCAGATGTAAATTGGCCTTGTATTTTAGTGCAGGCATCAGCGATCCACTTGGGTGCACCGATGTATCCCAGTCTCCATCCTGTCATGGCAAACCCTTTAGAAACACCGTTTACCGTAATTACTCTGTCCATCATCCCAGGTTCAGCAGCGAGACTCGCGTGCTTGGAAGTGAAGTTAATGAGTTCGTAAATCTCATCTGAGATTGTGTAAATATTGTCGTGCTTGCGAAGGACGTCAGCAAGAGCAGCAGTTTCTTCCTTTGTGTAAACTGACCCAGAGGGGTTGCATGGTGAGCTGTAAATCATCATCCGAGTTTTCTCATTAATGGCAGCCTCTAGTGCCTCGGGATTAATCTTGTAATCCTCTTTGATACCCGTAGGTAGAATTACGGGTACACCTCCAGCGACCTTAATGAGTTCAATATAACTAACCCAAAACGGAGCGGGCAAGATCACTTCGTCACCTGGATTCACAAGACTGAGAATTACGTTGGCAAGAGATTGTTTAGCTCCAGTGCTAACTACAATTTGGTTCGGATTGTAAACCAATCCATTGTCACGCTTAAATTTCTTTACTATCGCGTCTCTAACACGTTGAGTGCCCGGAACTGGTGTGTAATGTGTCTCATTCGCGTTGATCGAATCTATACCTGCCTGTTTCAACTCTGTGGGAGTATCAAAATCAGGTTCTCCTAATGAAAGAGATATGATATCAACTCCTGTCGCCTTGAGTTCACGAGCCATTTGAGCCATAGCTAGAGTGGCCGATTCAGAAAGGCGGTTGAGAAGATCCGAAGTGCGTTTTTCCATTCGTCAAAGGTAGTTATTTCTTAGGAAGAAGGGCGAGCCCGAGAGCTGTAATTGCTCCATTAACTGGAAGTAGTGCAAAGCCAAAACTAAAGCCGTATTTCGCCTTCAAAGAGTATTCTAAAAAGTAACATAGAATAGGAGCACTTATTGCAACAAACGGGATCAGATGGTCGGCTGGCATGCGTTTCGACAAAAGTCCGAAGAAGAACAATCCCAATAGCGGCCCATAAGTGTAGTTCGCTGCTGTGAATAATGCTGCTACCACACTGGTGTCATTTGCCGATCTAAATAGCATAATGGAGATGAAAAGCACTCCGGCCATCGCTATATGAACTCGAGATCGAGTTCGTTCAGCTCGCTTTTCATCCATGCTTGGGGTGTCTAAAAGATCCACACATGTCGAAGTAGTGAGAGCGGTTAAGGCCGAGTCTGCCGAACTGAACGCCGAAGCAAGCAGTCCCACTAAAAACACACCGCCCATCATCACCCCAAGCGTCCCATCTAAAGCCAGCATCGGAAACAATTTGTCAGCTTGCTCCGGTATAGCGATTCCATTTGAATTTGCGTGAATGTACAACAGCGCACCAAGTGAGAGAAATAATATATTCGCTAGGAACAATACGATTGCAAAGCTTCCCATATTCCATCTCGCTGCTTGGAGGTTTTCGCACGAAAGGTTTTTCTGCATCATGTCTTGGTCTAAACCCGTCATTGCGATGCAGACAAACGCCCCAGCTAAGAAATGTTTCACGAAATGATTTCCAGCTTTCCAATCATCGAAAACAAATATTTTCGTCATGCCCGAGGATTTAACGAGCTCGGGGATTTCCGTCCAGTGTGCTCCTTGCGTATTCGCTATGGCGAGAACGGTCAGGATTACAGCGGTGAGCATCGCGGCAGTTTGGACTGTATCCGTCCAAATTACTGTGGCCATACCACCTTTGCGAGTGTAGAGGTAAATCACGGCCAACACCACAGCTACAATCACGGCAAACGCCCAGCTAGGAACGCTTTGTGAGAACATAGGTTCCAAGATAGCAAGCTCCACAACGATCGCCACTAGGAAGAGGCGGAATGACGCACCTATTATTCTTGAGAGCATAAAAAATGACGCGCCAGTTTTATATGCATAATTTCCAAAACGGCCTTGTAAATATGTGTAAATACTCGTTAGTCCAAGTCTGTAATAGAGGGGGAGGAGTACGGCCATGATAAAGACATACCCCGCCATAAACCCCATCACCATTTGTAAGTAAGTAAAGTCTGCAGTCCCCACCATTCCAGGAACGGAAATGAAAGTCACGCCACTTAATGATGCTCCCACCATACCAAACGCCACCACATACCAAGGTGCTTTTCGCCCAGCTAGAAAGAAATCAGAGGCCTTTTTATTACGCCCAGTAATGTGAGCAATTATAAATAACAGACCTATATAGAGGCCGGAAATAAGTAAAAAAGTGGTCTGCGACATGGTGTGCAAGATACTTGTTGGGTTCTTGTTTCGATGCGCGCGATATGCAGTTTATATTTACGCCGTGCAACAACTACCATCACGCCTAATAGAAGCCGCAGTAGACCAAATCGCTACTCTTCCTGGAATAGGTCGCCGTACGGCATTGCGTCTGGCGCTTAGTTTGTTACGTAGGGATACAGAACGAGTGAGGGCGCTTTCAGACGCGTTGATTGCAATGAGCGAAGGCGTGTCGCCTTGCCGTGTTTGTCACAACCTCACAGAGCAAAATGTTTGTTCTATTTGTAAAACTCCAGAAAGGAATAGGGGGCTCATTTGTGTCGTTGAGGACATTAGAGATCTTATCGCTATCGAAAATGTAGGAACGTACCGGGGAGTATATCACGTGCTTGCTGGCGTAATAAGTCCCATGGACGGAGTTGGTCCAGCAGATATAAATATAGCAGCGCTCGTCTTAAGAATTTCTGAATTAGATAAAGACATCGAAGTTATTTTCGCTCTCCCTTCTACGATGGAAGGCGATACCACTTCATTTTACCTTTATAAAAAATTGGCCGAATTTGATATAAAAGTCACCACTTTAGCAAGGGGGATTGCTGTCGGAGAAGCTTTACAGCATGCTGATGAAGCCACATTAGCTCGCTCTATGGACAACAGAACTCTTTACGAAATTTAGTTTATGCAACTGTCGGTCATCATAGTCAGCTATAACGTTGAGGCATTCCTTGCCCAGTGCCTTGTTTCTGTAGAGCGTGCTATAACTCACTATTCTGAAGCTTCAGGTAAACATGATGCTATAGAAGTATGCGTAGTCGATAATATTTCTGTCGATGGCACCACTGAGATGGTGAAAACAAAATTCCCATGGGTTAAGCTTATTGAGAATACAGAAAACGTAGGGTTTTCAATTGCAAATAACCAAGCTATAAAAATATCTGAGGCCAAATACGTTCTCCTCCTCAACCCCGACACCGTAGTCCAAGAAGACACCTTCACAGAGTGCATGTCATTCGCCGACGCCACCCCTAAATTGGGATGTTTGGGTGTCCCAATGTTCGACGGCACAGGGACATTTTTGCCTGAGAGTAAAAGAGGGATTCCTACTCCTTGGGCTTCGTTTTGTAGGATATCCGGTCTCTTTCGCCTCGCTCCAGGACGTGAGAGCTTGAACAGTTATTACGCCGGGCATCTTAGCGCTGAAGAGACAAATAAAATCGAAATTCTATGCGGCGCCTTCATGTGGATGCGACGTGAAACCCTTTTAGAAGTGGGAATGTTAGACGAGGATTTCTTTATGTATGGAGAGGATATCGACTTGAGCTGGAGGATCATAAAAGGAGGTTGGGACAATTATTATTTCTCAGGTACTCGTATAATTCACTACAAAGGCGAGAGTACTAAGAAAGGCAGCCTCAACTACGTTACTGTCTTTTACAACGCCATGCTTATTTTTGCTGCCAAACATTTTGAGGGTTCTCAGGCGAGCATGTTCAATATGTTCATACGTATCGCTATCTATGCTAGGGCAGGGGTTTCTATCATTAGGAGAGTATTGTCAAAAATAAGTTGGCCCGTCCTGGAAGGATTTGCTCTTCACATGGGACTCTTTATTTTGCTAAGGATTTACTCAAATTATTCGGGTATTCAATACGATACGTACTGGACCATGAAAGCTCTTTGCATCTATTCGGTTTTCTGGGTTTTCACGCTTTACCTTTTCGGGGGATATGATAAGCCATGGATTCCACGAAGAGTAATCCGAGGAATTGCAGTCGGTTCGTTGGTTTTAATCGCAGGATATGGACTGCTTCCTGAAGCGCTTCGATTTTCCAGAGCTATCCTCATACTGGGGCCATTTTTGTTTGCAGCTGTTGTAATTTCTGGGCGCATCACCCTTGGTGGTTGGCGTTTAAATGCCAAACCTACTTCTCGCCTCATCATCGCTTCTCCCACAGAATCCACAGCCATCTCAAACATGCTTGACTCCGTGGAACTTCGGGGAGATATCTCCAAATCCACAACTGTAATAGGCCCAGAAGAAATCAACACTATTTTTGATGTTGTAAGGGTAAAGTCGATAGGTGAGGTCGTCTTTAGTGGGAGAGATGTAAGTGCGACAGACATCATTACCGCTCTATCTTCTCTTGTTAATAAAACGGTGGTGTGTAGAATTGCCTGGACTGATGACGGATCTGTTATGGGTGCAGGCGGCCCAGGTCCAGACCCCGTCACCGAGCTCGACCGAGCTATTTACGGCCCCTCGGCCCGACGCTCAAAACGCATTTTAGATCTCCTTTCATCATTAACTCTCCTTCTTTTTTCACCTCTCCTTATCCTCTTCGGCCGATCCCTTTGGATATCTCGCTCCTTCAGAGTTCTCATAGGCAAATCGACTTGGGTAGGCATTGACGCTCAGGGCAAAGAATCACGACCATCTGTCTTTAATGCTGTTGAAAACGATGATGATAGAATAAGGGAGAGGATGAACTTGGCTTACGCTCGAAAATACAACTGGTTCGAAGACCTGAAGCTTGTCCTTCGTGCGTTATTTATTCGTTCATAAATTTCTTTGTGTTTTTTATTGATTTTAGAATTTGGCTCAACTAAAAAATACAATTGCTTTGAAGACCTCAAGCTTATCCTGAACGCATTACTTTTGTAACCTGTAAACTGATTACATGGCAATCATAGAAATCCTCCTCCCTAAAATGGGCGAAAGTGTGGCAGAGGCCACTATAATTAAATTTCTAGTTGATGCTGGGGCTCGTGTCGAAGGTGACGAAGCCATAGTAGAAATAGCAACGGATAAGGTTGATAGTGAAGTTCCAGCTCCTGAAGATGGGGTACTTGTTGAATGGCTAGTCTCTGAAGATGACGTTGTACAAGTTGGAGATCCGATTGCCAGATACGAGATTGGCGGCGGAGCTACTTCTACAGCATCTACCTCCGTTTCTTCTCCTGCTCCTAAACAGGAAGCTTCTCCAGTTCCTTCTCAAGAAGTTGTTGAAATGGTTTCAGCTCCTCTTGCAACAGTGGTAGATGTTGTCACATCTCCTGTAAGAACAGGTAAGTCTGGGCGTTTCTACTCTCCACTTGTAAGAAGCATTGCTTTGGAAGAGGGAGTAAGCATGGAAAATCTAGAGTCTATTCATGGAACTGGTGCTGAAGGTCGTGTGACGAAGAAAGATATAATCGCGTATTTAGCGAGTAGAGGTGGTTCATCAGTTACAACAGCAAAGCCGACACCTGCTAATCTAACTAAACCAGCTAGAGCATATAACGTCTCTGCTTCATCTGATGAGCCTCACCCTGCATTCAAATCTATTTCTGGCGGATATGAAATTGTTGAGATGGATAGGATGCGTAAGTTGATTGCCAAGCACATGGTTGATTCTGTGCAAACGTCTCCTCACGTTACTTCTTTTGTTGAAGCAGATGTGACGAGTTTGGTGCTTTGGAGAAATAAGAATAAAAAAGAATTTCAAGAGAAGTTTGGTGAGAAACTCACTTTCACTCCTCTAATTGCAGAAGCTATAGTTAAGGCAATTGGTGATTTCCCTGGAGTTAATGCGAGTATTGATGGTGATAACGTTGTGATTCACAAGGGTATTCATCTCGGGATGGCTGCAGCTCTACCTACAGGTAATCTGATTGTTCCAGTTATTAAAAATGCCAACTCATATAACCTACAAGGGCTCGCTCGTGCAATTAATGATTTAGCCAATCGTGCAAGACTTGGGAAATTAGGTCCTGATGATATTTCTGGTGGTACCTACACAATGAGTAACGTAGGAACTTTTGGTAATGTAATGGGAACTCCTATTATCAACCAACCCCAGGTTGGGATCCTTGCACTCGGAGCTATACGTAAAAAACCAGCTGTAATTGAAACTCCTGAAGGAGACGTTATTGCAATACGTCATATGATGTTCCTGTCTCACAGCTATGACCACAGGGTTGTTGATGGTCAGTTGGGTGGCAGTTTCGTTCAAAGAGTAGCTGATTACTTAGAGGCGTTTTCTTTAGATCGCCCATTAGAAGGATAAGAATAATATGGATTTAGAAGCATCACTCAAAAAATTACATCTCAAGAGGCCCCTCGTAGTTTTCGATCTTGAAACTACAGGAGTACAAGTTGGGAAGGATAGAATCGTTGAAATTGCAATGATTAAGGTTTCTCCTGATGGATCTGTGGTGCGTAAGCCAGAGAAAGCGGGGAGTGATTATAGAATCCTTGTGAATCCAGAGATGCCTATTCCACTTGAGTCCTCCCTTGTTCATGGTGTTTATGACGAGGATGTAAAAACGAAGCACACCTTTGGAGCTATTGCTCCGGGGTTGGTTAAATTTCTTCAGAATTGTGATTTGGGTGGATTTAATAGCAACCGTTTTGACGTTCCTATGTTGGCTGAGGAATTTTTAAGGGTGGGAGTGGATTTCGGATTAGAAGGCAGAAATCTTATAGATGTCCAAAACATCTTCCACAAGATGGAGCAACGCACCCTTAAGGCCGCCTACAGATTTTACTGCGACAAAGAACTCGAGGGAGCACACGAAGCTTACCCCGATACTGCTGCAACATTAGAAATTCTTGTAAATCAACTTGAAAAATATGCTGACGCAACTATTAGCGACAGCCGAGGCGAAACAGTGGGGCCTGTCCCGTCAGATATGGATAAGCTCCATAAATTCTGCCAACGAACTCGCAATGCAGATCTCGCAGGAAGACTCATATATAATGAGGACGACGTAATTGTATTCAATTTTGGTAAGAATAAGGGAGTTTCTGTAAAGGAACTTATTGAGCGTGATCCTGGATATTTCGGCTGGATGATGAAAGGAGATTTTCCGCGTTATACGAAGCGTGTCTTGGAACAAATTAAAGAGGGCACCCTTAAATAATCGGGGTTTTGAAAATTGCAGTTCTTGTCTCTAACGACCTTACATTCGATCAACGTGTAAGAAAAACCTGTGAGGCAATGATTGCCGCTGGACACGAGCCTGTTTTAGTTGGACGTGAACTCCCTGAATCAATTCCTTACGATGGTCCCGGAAGTGCTGTACGCTTGCCTTTGTTATTCAAGTCTGGACCGCTTTTCTATGCAGAATTACAACTTGCCTTACTGAAATGGTTGGGTAAAGCTGAGGTAGATAGGATCTGGGCTAACGATCTTGATACGCTGTTGCCGTCTATTATCGTAGGTCGTCATAGAAAAATCCCGGTAATTTATGACTCTCATGAGTTTTTTACTGAGGCCGCTGGACTCACGGGGAAACCGTTGAGAAGGAAGGTTTGGCTTTTTGTAGAGAGATATTGCATACCTAAATTAGGTAAGATGCTAACCGTCAACGAGTCGATAGCTAAGGAGTTTCGTCAGCGCTACGGTGTTCAAGTTGATGTCTTACGCAATATGCCTGTTCTAAAGTCAGTTCCGGACGTGACTCCCCGAACTGCTTTTTTAGAATACGGCATCCCCACAGATCTCCCCATCCTCCTTCTTCAAGGAGCATATATGGATAGAGACCGTGGCACCATGGATGCCGTCGATGCGCTGGCTGTTATGACGAATGTGAGGTTGGTGCTTGTTGGTGCCGGAATCGAGTTCGACGAATCGGTTGAGCGAATGAATGATTCGAGATGGACGGGTAGGCTCCACTGTATTCCCCGCCTAAATTATGAGAAGCTACGGATACTCACTGCTTCTGCTGACGTGGGTCTTTCCTTAGACAAAGGTCTTCATACAAATTACCTACTCAGTCTGCCAAACAAACTCTTCGATTTCATTCATGTTGGATTGCCCATCGTGGCTAGTCCCATGGTCGAAGTTCGCCATATAGTAGAGGAGAATGGAGTAGGGGTAGTGTTGAAGGATGTGACCTCAGAAGCTATTTCGAAAGGCGTTTCAGAAGTTCTCTCTAAGCCACGCGAGTTTTGGTTTTCAAAATGTATGGCCGCCAGAGAAAACCTCCATTGGGACGCTGATTCTCATCTAATTACGGAGTATTTAGAGGCGTAGTGGGTTTTTGTAGAGCTACCCCCCAATCTTCTTCATAAACCACTTGCCCCGAGTCCAAGGTCCCTGAATTATGTTTTGCCAACCTGATAAAACATCTCGCTTCACCTTCCTTTCCTCCTTGTAAAGGGACCGCGAGAAGTCTCTGCTGACTCCCCCAGGTGCAACTTCAGCAACAATCACAGGAGAACAAGAACACTCCATGCCTTTCTTCCAAAGCTTAAGATGTAAATGATAATCGGCCAATACACGAAATCTTAAATCATACACATCGTCCTTAAAGAGCTTTCGCGAATAAATAGCTCCCTGATGGTGTATGGTGTTTCTCCAAACAAGTTTGGCATTCCAAACGGGTTTATAATACTCTGGCACTCCTGGTTCACGAGGGGCGAGTAAGTGAACCCCGAAGGCAAGTATTTCAGGGTCAGACTCCTCGACTATACTCGTACGCCCATCAACCACTCCTAATATTTCTTCAACACCTTCAATTACAGGTAAATCTCCTGTTCCCATAAACCAAACCCAGTCACCCTTTGCGAACATAAGGCCCTTATTCATAGCGTCGTAAATACCGGTGTCTGGCTCAATTAAAATCTGATCTATTTCTGAAGAGTTTGAATGAATCCAAGCTGTACTGCCATCGGTTGATGCGCCATCAACTACGATTATCTCTATTCCTCTTCTACGTAGGCTTGAAAAGGCCTTAATTGTTTTCTGTAGTCCCTCAAGCTGATTGAAAGAAGGGATGATAACGCTGATGCTGGGCAGTTTTTTAGATGACGCAGAATTCATACAGATTCATAAGTTGTTTCAACTTGGCGAATTTTGCCATCCTCACATTTCAAGATTTTGCCAGGGAATTCCTTCACAGATGCGTGATCGTGGGTAGCCATAAGAACGCTGCATCCCGAAGTTGTGAGTTTGTGTAATAGAGTAAGAATTTCTCTTGTCGTTTCTGGGTCGAGGTTGCCGGTCGGCTCGTCAGCAAGGAAGAAGTCGGGAGTGTTAAGTAACGCACGAGCTATGGCTACACGTTGTTGCTCTCCTCCGGAAAGTTCGTGAGGAAATTTGTAGCCTTTGTGAGGTAAGCCAACGATTTCAAGGACTTCATCTATGCGGTTTTTAATTTCCTGTTTCAACCTCCAACCGGTAGCTTTTAATGCAAACTTTAAGTTGTCACTCACGGATCTGTCAGTAAGTAATCCGAAATCTTGGAATACGATTCCCAGTTTGCGACGCAATTTGTGTACGTTTCTTCTATTAAGACGAGACAGGTCCGTATTGCATACTTCACCTGATCCGCTTGAAAGATTTAAATCTCCGTAGAGAGCTCTTAGTAGACTTGATTTCCCACTTCCAGTCTTCCCTATCAGATACAGAAACTCTCCACGGTCTATCTGGAGGTTGACGCCACTAAGAACTTGGTGTTCTTGATGATTCAGGGCGACATCTTTCAGGATGACCAATGGAGCGTTGGGCTCCTTCAAATCCGACATCTTAATCTCGTCTGT
>Ga0307984_1000543_pt1 | contig 16534 bp, 17 predicted proteins | sample EllFjometageno78_FD_203169 | JGI IMG/M metagenome (GOLD analysis project Ga0307984, IMG submission 203169) | Marine microbial communities from Ellis Fjord, Antarctic Ocean - #78 | ecosystem: Environmental > Aquatic > Marine > Unclassified | place: Southern Ocean | collected 2014-10-09
GTCACGATCCTAGTAAACGAAAGCGGAGTTGAATCTGCTAAAACTAAGAAAGCCAGAGATTCTGGCGTTCAAATCATAACTAACCTTTTAAATTTTATTGGAGAATAAAAAACATGGCACTACCTAAGTGGAATGACGAGCGTACTACCGCTCTAACTGATTTTATCGGTGGCGAAAGCCCCGTTTCTCAAGCAACTGTTGCGGAAGCAGCTGTTGAACTTGATACCTCTACTCGATCTATCTCAAGCAAATTGCGAAAGATGGGCTTCGACGTAGAACTGGCTTCTGCCAGTGCAACTCGTGCGTTTAGCGACTCACAAGAAGCAACTCTTGCTGCTTTTGTCTCAGACAATAGCGGAGACTACACTTATGCAGAGATTGCAGGTCATTTTGAAGATGGCGCATTCTCTCCTAAGTCAATCCAAGGCAAGATTCTCTCTATGGAACTAACTGGCCACGTCAAGCCTGCTCCTAAAGTAGAAGCTGTACGCACGTACTCTCCTGCTGAAGAAGTCACCTTTGTATCTATGGTACAAGACGGTGCTTTCGTAGAAGCAATCGCGGCTGAGCTAGACCGTTCTGTAAACTCTGTACGGGGCAAGGCTCTTAGCCTACTTCGTTCTGGAGACATTGACGCAATTCCTCGTCAAGAGACTACCAAAGGCGCTTCTAAGGAAGATCCATTGGCCGAGTTGACTGACATTGCAACTATGGGTGTTGAAGATATCGCTGAAGCGATTGGCAAAACTGCTCGTGGCGTCAAGACTATGCTAACACGTCGTGGCATTTCAGCCGCTGACTATGATGGCGCAGCTAAGAAAGAAAAAGCTTCTGCTTAATCCTTTTTAGTTTATAGAGCAGGCTCTTCGGGGTCTGCTCACTTTTTTAGATTTGGAATCGGGAGAATTTCATTGAATATCGCTAGTGCTTTGATAAAGCAAGTGCTAACACTCGGAGACTTTCAGACTTGGAGTGTTACGCATAAGCATTATCTGCCAGAGGAATATCATAGTCTTTATAAGGTTATTGATAAACACTCTGCCGATTTTCATAAGATGCCAACGATTGAAGATCTAAAGTTTGAGATTCGTGACTCAAGTACTCGTGAAAAACTGTTCGCAGTAGAAGCAGTTGAGGTCGATGCCGACCCTGACATGCTTCTCCAGTACTTGAAGAACGAATATACTCAAAAAGAAATTCTGGATTCACTTGAGGATTATGTTGAGCACTCTGTCGCGTTCGAGGATGCACAAGAGTCTGTTCAACACCTTCACCAGATCGTACTTGATATTGAGCAAAAAGTAGATTTGGAAGATCCACAAGAAAGTATGCAACGTATTTCCTTGTTTGAACCAGAAGAAGATTTAGCTAAGTACGTGCCCCTCGGTCTCAATGAGGAATACGACCACGAGATACAGTTCTCTCCCCGAGATCTAGTAATGGTTGGTGGTAAACGAGGAGCAGGTAAGTCAGTTATTTGTGCTAACATTGCCAATAGTGTTATCAAAACTGGTAAGTCGGCTATCTATTTCACTATAGAAATGGATAGCCGATCTATCCTTCAGCGATGCTGTGCCATAGCCACAGAAGTCCCTTTTTCACGTCTGCGTACTAAGAATCTTAGTGTAGGAGAGTGGGAGAAGGTTGCTTCGTGGTGGGCAGATCGTTTTGTTGCTGGGCAAGACCGCTTGAACGAGTACAAAGAACACCGTGATTTCGATAAGTTTCATAGTAAGCTACAAGTTGGTGAGCTCCTCCCGACTCAACAGCTTGATGTTGTCTATGATCCTTCTCTTACGTTATCCAAAATTCGTGCAGAGCTTGACAAAAAAGTTAAGCCAATGAATGTGGGTATTATCATAGTGGACTATATCAATCAAGTAAAGCGGTCGAGTCTCCCTTCTCGGGGAGGTCAGTATGACTGGACAGAACAAATCGAAGTAAGTAAAGCGTTGAAGTCTATGGCACAAGAATATGATTGTACAGTATTTACACCTTATCAAACAGATGCAAGTGGAGAAGCTCGTTTTGCTAAAGGCATCCTTGATGCAGCAGATGCGGCCTATGCACTAGAAACGTGGGATCATGAAGATGCCTGTATCACTTTGAACTGTGTAAAGATGCGATCAGCTTCTATGAAGTCCTTCACATCCACAGTAGACTGGGACACCCTTAAGATTGGCCCTGAGTCTGCACTCACTCCTAAAGAAAAGGAAGATTCTACGCACAAGACAGGCGAAGATATTCACGATCTTTAAAATATTTCTTGACTTTTTAACTTTTCATGCGTATAATATACGGATACTTAAAAGGAGAAAAGCATTTGGCACTTACATTCGGTAGTTTACGACACACTAGCTCAGGTAGAAAGAGAAAAGCATTACCTAAAGCAAAGCGATATACACCCAAGTTTCGGCCTTTAGAAGACACTAATGTATACCGTAGAGAAACTAAAGAGTATAAGTCCGCAGATGTATCAGGATCAGACACAACACTCAATGCTAGACATAAGCTAGACTCAAAGTATACAATCGCACCTGCATACAATAAAGGTGCTTACCAAGTAATTAGTAGAGAAAACGTACAGGATATTGGCCGATGACAGTAGAAGACCTATTAACATCAAGAAATGTTTATTTTATACCCAAAGGCGCAGACTGTTTAGTTACATGTCTTAACCCTGAGCACCCAGATAGAAACCCAAGTATGCGTATTGACCGCATTACGGGGATATTTGGTTGTTTTACCTGTGGTTATAAAGGAAACATTTTTACGCATTTCGGAGAAAAGGCAAACCATCTACAAGTAAGACGAGAACTATTCAAAAAGACTATTAGAGAAAAGAGGTCTGAAAGTATTGGTTTGTCTTTTCCTCGAAATCTTATGCCGTATACAGGCAACTGGCGTAGTATTAAACCAGAAACGTATAAAAGATTTGAAGCGTTCCAACATCATGACCCTGATTATATAGGACGAGTAGTATTTCCAGTACGAGATATATCAGGTCGCATAGTAGCATTTAATGGTCGTCATACTACGGGCGGCACGCCTAAGTATATGATATCGCCTGCGGGTGCAAAGATGCCTTTATTCCCTATAGTAGATCCGATACAAGGTTCTGTTATACTAGTAGAAGGTATATTTGATATGATTAACCTGCATGATAAAGGGTTGACCAATGCAGTATGTTGCTTTGGCACAAAGAATATAAATGAAGATAAGTTAAGAATGTTGTCGATACAAGGCGTAGAGTCTGTCGATATTTTCTTTGATGGAGATGACGCAGGACAGGCAGCAGCAGTAATAGTAAAAGAAATGGTAGAGCGAGTAGGCTTAACCTCAAGAAATATATGTCTCAAGGATACAGATCCAGGAGCATTACCACTAAAATCAGTACAAACATTAAAGAGTAAAATATATGCCTAAAGTTGCATTAGTAGAAACTAAACCAAGTAGAACAAATTTCAAGAAAGAGTTTGATGATGAGTTTGAGTTTGATCAATATCAGCTCTGCTCTGACCCGAACCTTAAAAAAGTACTAAAACGAGATTGCGATATCGAGATTGATATTGACGCATATGACTGGATTATTCTAGTAGGTAGCGATGCTCTTAAGTTTTTTACTTCGGAAAACTCCGTAACAGAATACTCAGGTAAGAAAGTAGCCGAAAAGTTCTTACCTGTCATTAACCCTGCAATGCTTGCATTTAAGCCAGAGGCCCAGCGAACATGGGACGACTCTAAGCTTAGCATTGTAGAGTACATAACTGGCAATAAACAAGACACAGTAATCACAGAACACAATGCTTGGGGCATCGAAGATACCGCAGAAGCTAATGCTTTCTTACAAGCAGCTATCGACGCGCCCCTCCCCTACGTTGCACTTGACTCCGAGACAACGGCTCTATGGCCTCGAAACGGGCATATCCTAGGACTGAGTTTGTCTTATGAAGCAGACCGAGGCGCTTACATTAATACAGAGTGCCTTGACGAAGAGTCTGAGCGCCTCCTGCAAGAGTTGTTCGATAAAAAGATAGTAGTATTCCATAATGCTAAGTTTGATATAGCGTTCTTTGAGTACCACTTCAACTTTAAGTTCCCGAATTTCGAAGACACTATGTTGTTGCACTACCTTATTGATGAGAACCCAGGCACTCATGGACTTAAGCAGTTATCTATGAAGTATACAATCTATGGAGACTATGAGAAGCCTATGTACGATTGGATTGATAAGTATAGAAAAGAGCATGGCATCCTCAAGGCAGACTTTAACTGGGGCTGTATTCCTTTTGATATTATGAAACTATATGCAGGTATGGATGCGGCCTGTACTTTCTTACTCTACGAGAAGTTTGTTAAAATTAAACAAAACAAACGCTTATGTAAGGTGTACGATAACATACTCATACCAGGTTGTAGATTCTTGACAGATGTTCAAGACAATGGTGTACCCTTTGACAAAGATCGTCTAGCAAAGTCTCAAATGCTTATGCAAGAACAGATTGACGAAGCTATAGCAGAACTCTATAAGAATCCTGCTATTAGCAAATTTGAGGCAATTAATGGAAAACATTTTAACCCTAATAGCACTCTGCAACTTCGCAGCTTATTGTTTGATTTCCTTGGGCTTAAACCTACTGGAAAAAAGACAGGTACAGGTGCAAACAGCACAGATGCGGAAGTTCTTGGAGAGCTGGCAAGCCAATCCGAAGTCCCTGCCCTCATTCTTGCCATCAGACAAAAATCCAAGATTAAAAATACTTATCTGGACAAAATTATACCGCAACTGGACAGAGATAGCCGGTTACGCACAGGCTTTAATCTTCATAGCACAACTTCTGGTAGGCTTAGTTCTTCTGGCAAGCTTAATATGCAACAGCTTCCTAGAGATAATCCTATTGTAAAAGGCTGTATCAAAGCTGCCTCGGGCCATAAGATTGTTGCAATGGATTTAACTACAGCAGAAGTATATGTTGCGGCTATCTTAGCAAAAGACAAAGCATTGATTGAAGTGTTTAAGTCTGGAGGTAACTTTCACTCTGCTATCGCACACAAAGTATTTAGACTACCTTGTGACGTATCGGAAGTAGCATCTCTTTATAGTATGCAAAGACAGGCGGCTAAAGCTGTAACCTTTGGTATTATGTATGGAGCAGGTGCAAACAAGATCAGTGAGCAAGTAACAAAAGATAGTGGTAAACCTTTTAGTAGGAAAGATGCACAAGAAGTTATTGACGACTACTTTGCAGAGTTTCATAAATTAAAAGAGTGGATCGAAGACAATCAAAAATATATCCAGCAAAATGGATTCATTTACAGCTTCTTCGGAAGAAAGAGGAGATTACCAAATGTCGCATCGACAGACAAAGGCATCCAGAGCCATAGCGTTAGGTCTGGTCTTAATTTTCTGGTGCAGTCTGCTGCTAGTGATATTAACCTTCTAGGAGCAATAGACATGAACTCTTGGATTAAAGCAAACAAAAAGAAAGCTCGTATCTTTGCTTTAGTACACGATTCCATTCTAGCAGAAGTACCCGATGAAGAAGTAGACGAGTATATGCTCAAGCTAGCGCAGTTTGTACAGCTTGACAGAGGACTCTCTATTCCTGGCACTCCTGTAGGATGTGACTTTGAGATTATCCATCAAGACTACTCAGGCGGTAAGTTCGAGAAAATGTATGGTGATAACGTATAGAGAAATACCTAAACTGACATTCCCAGTCTTTCTCTTGGAATCAGGGAACTGGGATATGTCAGACGGGTTATTATTTTTAGATGGGCTAATATTAGATGATAAAAATCAACAGGGCAATACATTAGGTGCTCGTAGAATGCAAACGCCTCATAAAAATTTAGAAAGATTGAGACGTATGATCACTCATCCTAATGGCCTGCTAAAACAGAATACAAAGTACTTCATAGATAATACAGGAAAACCGTTTATCTATGAGAAAACAAAGATGATGACAGTAAAGTACATGAAGATTGATAAGATTGTACAGAAAGATGTAGCGTCTTTAATATATGTAAAAGGTCATAGAGTGCCTTTTACTGTACCACGGCCTCCCGAGACAGGATATACTTGGGCAGGAATTTTGCATATCAAGGGGCTACCTTGGATGCTATATGAGTACTCGGAAGAGAAACTCAAGGACACTAAGAGAAAAGTATAGATTATGGCTAAAAGACGTAAACAAACACTTGCAGGAGCTAGCTTAGAGCTGCAGGAAATTGAACCCTTAACCAGAAACCAACTCAAAGCATTTGAGTCTAAGAAAAACCTTGTACTCCACGGATTAGCAGGCACAGGAAAGACATTTATTTCTTCGTACCTAGCCTATGATGATATGGCCAAGGGTAAGTATCAAAACCTAGTAGTTATTAGAAGTGCTGTTCCTACGCGGGACATGGGCTTTTTACCCGGTACTGAGAAAGAAAAGAGTGCTGTCTATGAAGAACCTTATAAAGATATCTCTAATGACTTGTTTGGTCGTGGAGATGCGTATGAGATCCTAAAGAAGCAGGGTCTAGTACACTTTATGACTACTTCATTTATTAGAGGCATAACACTTAGAGATGCGGTAATTCTTATTGATGAGTGTCAAAACATGTCTTTTCATGAGCTAGATTCTATCATTACTCGTATAGGTGAGAACTGTAGAGTAATGTTCTGTGGAGACTTTCGACAGGCAGATCTAAAACAAAACGGACTACAAGATTTTATTAAGGTTCTTAAACGCATGGATAGATTTACGTTTATTGAATTTGAAGTAGAGGATATTGTACGATCTGATTTTGTAAAACAATACATCATTGCAAAGAATGAACTAAACCTATGAAAGCAGTAATTAGTCACAGGATATATATGGATTGTAGTTCTGAACTGCAAGAGAAGCTCGATAAAGAGCTTACATATTCAATCCCTACGCACAACCCGTTAGATCCGCCTCAGATAATTAAGAATATGGGCATAATTCGTAACGGGTTAGTATCACTACCAATAGGGCGAACGGATTTAATCCCAGAGCACTATGAAATAGTTGATAAACGAGTGCACAAACCTGTAGACTTTCCTGAGTTTAAGTTCCCTCTTCGAGAAAGCCAGCAGAAGGTTTATGATGAAATCGAAGACAATGCTATAATTAACGCGTGGGTCAGTTGGGGCAAGACTTTTACAGGTTTAGCTATTGCAGGTAAACTTGGACAAAAGACACTTGTTGTTACCCATACTGTCCCTCTGCGTAATCAGTGGGCAAAGGAAGTAGAGAAAGTCTTTGGTTTTAAACCTGGTATCATAGGCAGTGGAAGATTTGAACTTGATGCTCCTATCGTAATTGGCAATACCCAAACTCTCTACCGAAACGTAGACAAGATTCGTAAAGAATTTGGGACAATCATACTAGATGAGATGCATCACGTTAGTAGTCCGACGTTTAGTAAAATACTAGATACAAATTACTGTAGATATAAGATAGGGCTGTCAGGAACTATAGAAAGAAAGGATGGTAAACACGTTGTGTTCAGAGATTACTTTGGTAATACTCTCTTTAAGCCACCTAAAGAAAACTATATGACCCCGACAATACACCTTGTAGCGTCTGATATTAGATTCATGGATGGTGCAAAAATTCCTTGGGCTAACCGAGTAACTAAGTTAGCAAATGATGAAGAGTACAGGCATACTATTGCAATGCTTGCTGCGGCCTACGCCGCAAGAGGGCATAAAGTTCTAGTAGTAAGTGATAGAGTTAGCTTTCTAAAAGCCTGCTCTGAGCTAACAGGAGATAAATCAGTATGCGTTACAGGAGATGTTTCGCACGAGGATAGGGAAACGCTTGTAGATGAGATACTCTACGGAGATAAGAACGTTCTTTACGGAACGCAGGCAATTTTCTCAGAGGGTATATCAGTAGACACACTCAGCTGCTTAATACTTGCTACCCCTGTAAATAATGAACCACTACTCACACAGCTTGTGGGTCGAGTGATTCGAAAGAAGGAAGGTAAAATATCCCCCGTGATAATAGATATTCACTTGAAAGGAAATACGGCTCGAAAACAAGCCTCCAATCGTGTTGGGTTCTATATGAAGCAGGGCTGGGATATGAAGTACCTTTAAAAAAATATATCTTGACAAATTGGTAAAAAGGAGGTATAATAGTGCTCTTATTTGATTGGAAGAAGGTTTACGATACGGCAGAGGGAAATATTTCCTCTTGCATCTTGATAATGGAAATGCTTATAAAGAAGCAACTACCGAAAAACAAGTACGACCGTATCTACAACTATTCTAATAAAAATTTTACAGGACCCAGCTTTCTTCTTCATGGAGATTTGCTTCTGTACCATTCCTATAAGTATACAACAAAAGAACTATGCATATACTACGCGTTAGCGTCTTTACGAAGCTACGCAGATTATATTGCATATAACAAAACTACGCTTGATCCACTTCATTGTCCTGTGGATTTAAGCGAAATCAACGACAACAGACTACTCATAGTATTACAGGACGAAATAACGTTCATCTATGAAGAAGTCACACTGGAGACTATACACTAATGGCATTATCATTTAATAAGCAAACTGGCGGAGCCCAGAAATCATCAATTAATACCTTTCAATACAAAGACGGCGACAACAAATTTCGCGTAGTTGGAGACATTCTAGCTCGTTATGTCTATTGGATTAAAGGCGAGAACGAAAAGAACATACCTATAGAGTGCCTATCTTTTGATAGAAATTCTGAGCGATTCAACAACAAAGAGCAGGACTGGGTACGCGAGTACTATCCCGACCTTAAATGTGGCTGGAGCTACGCTTGTCAAGTTATTGACCCAAGCGATGGCACAGTCAAAGTAGCAAATCTCAAGAAGAAGTTGTGGGAGCAAATCATTACTGCCGCAGAAGATCTTGGAGATCCTACTAATCACACAACTGGCTGGGACATTTGTTTCAAGCGAGTAAAGACTGGCCCACTACCTTACAATGTTGAGTATCAACTCCAAGCATTGAAGTGTAAGCCTCGTGCTCTTACAGAAGACGAACTAGCCTCTATCACAGATCTAAAGTCTATGGATGATGTTATGAGCCGTCCTACCCCTGACGCACAGAAAGAGTTGTTAGACCGTCTCCGTAACCACGGTGCAGAGACTGATGACGAAGCTCTCGATGCTGAGTTCAACGTAGGGTGATATTATTTACGGCAGACTGGCACATAAAGCTGGGACAGAAAAACGTTCCAGTAAAGTGGGCGACAAACCGTTACAGAATGTTCTTTGAGCAAGTATACGCACTAGAAGAGCAGTGTGCTATGCACATAATTGGCGGCGATCTCTTTGATCGTTTGCCAAATATGGAAGAGTTAGAGCTTTACTTCTCCTTTATTCGAGGAGTAAAGATTCCAACTATTATCTATGATGGAAACCATGAGGCTACAAAGAAACATAAAACTTTCTTTACACAGCTAAAGCAAGTTTCCAGAGATATTAACCCGCTTATCAATGTAGTAGATATCTCTTACATTGATCAAGATCTTGGGTATGGCATACTGCCTTACGCAGATCTACACAGAAAGGGTGCAGTAGAACATTTTGACACGAGTAAGCCTTTGTTTACCCATGTCCGAGGAGAGATCCCACCACACGTTAAACCAGAAGTTGACTTAGATATATTCGAAGACTTCCCCGTTGTGTTTGCAGGAGACTTACATTCTCATAGTAATACACAAAGAAATATTGTATATCCAGGCAGTCCCATGACTACCTCGTTTCATAGAAATTTAGTAAAGACAGGGTACTTACTTATTAATGAACAAGATTGGAGTTGGATGTGGGAAGAGTTTAAACTACCTCAGCTAATTCGTAAGACAGTTACAAGTAGTGAAGAAATGACTGCTACTGTCTTTAATCATACAATCTATGAAGTAGAAGGCGATATACAAGATCTAGCAGGAGTAAAGAATTCAGAGCTCCTAGATAAGAAAGTGGTAAAACGAAAGTCAGAAGCCTCTTTAATTATGGACAAAGAGATGACCATACAAGAAGAGCTAGTAGAGTACTTAACCTACATACTAGAAATTAACCCTGCTAAAATACCAGACATCATAGGAACTTACAATGATTACACTTCAAACATTGAAATGGGATAACTGCTTTAGTTACGGTTCTGGTAATGAGTTACAATTAGACGATAATACTGTTACACAAATCCTTGGTACTAACGGTATGGGTAAGTCTTCCATACCGTTAATCATCGAAGAAGCATTGTATAATAAAAACTCAAAGGGAATCAAAAAAGCAGACATTCCAAATAGATACGTTAATGACGGATATAATATATGTCTGTCCTTTACAAAGGATAATGATAGTTATGTAATTACCGTTAATCGAAAAACAAACATAAAAGTTAAACTTGAAAAGAATGGCTCGGATATATCTAGCCACACAGCTACAAACACATATAAAACTTTGCAAGAGATTCTTGGAGTTGACTTTAAAACCTTCTCACAATTAGTGTATCAAAATACTAATGCAAGTTTACAGTTTTTAACTGCTACAGATGCTAACCGTAAGAAGTTTCTGATAGACTTGCTACACCTAGAAAAATACGTTGAATTGTTCGAAGTATTTAAAAGTGCCTCTAGAGAAGTATCCAGTACGTCTGCTACTATAGCAGGGAAGTTAGCGACAGTAGAGAAATGGTTAGAAACAAATAAATTGAGTGATACACTCATACTACCCATGATGGATTTAGAAATTAATACATCTGATGATGAGAAAGCTTTAAGTTCTTTGACGGCAGAGATTGCAAATATCTCCGAAAAAAATAAAAAAATTACTACAAACAATCAATACAAGGCACTGCTTGACCAAATAGATATAGCAGCTATACAGAGTTCAGAAGTAACACAGTATGAATCCTATGATGATTTGCAGGAAGAGTTCGGTAATGTAAAAGCAGTCGCTGCGGGTGCAAAACGAACACTGACAAAGCTAGAAAAATTAAAAGAAGAGTGTCCAACTTGCAAGCAATCTATAGATGTTTCTGCAGAGAAAGCTATGATTGCAGTAGAGCAGGGAAATTATGACGAAGCTGTAAATGCTATAAGTAGAATTACACCTGAGATTTTGCGTATCAAGGCGCGTAACCTGGAGTTTGAAAGAAATGCTACTGCACAGAAAGATTGGGAAGATTTAGTAAGGTCTTTCGATCCAACTCTCCCAAAGATAGTATTGGATAAGCAAGAGCTTGAAGAAAAGCGGGCATTGATTGAAGAGAGCTTGACTGAGGCAAAACGCCTACGCGCAAATAACTATGTAGAAAATGAAAGACGCACACGACTTAATACTCGTATTCAAGTTATTCAAGAGCAGACTGCAGAGTTTGTTGAACAACAAGAAGAGTATGATGGCAAGTTGTTAGGAAATCAAAAACTCGAAGCAGAGTTAGAGACTCTTAAAAAGTCTTTTAGCACTAACGGATTACTTGCGTATAAGATTGAAAACTTAGTTGGAGAGCTAGAAGAGTTAGCGAATGAGTACTTAGCCGAATTGTCTGATGGTCGTTTTACACTTGAGTTTGTTGTCTCTAATGATAAGTTAAATGTACAAATTACTGATAATGGTAATGTAGTAGATATTCTAGCACTTTCTTCTGGAGAGTTAGCAAGAGTGAACACTGCTACTTTGATAGCGATTCGTAAGCTAATGAGTAGTATCTCGAAGTCTAAAATCAATATATTGTTCTTAGACGAAGTAACCAACGTACTCGACGATCAAGGCAGGGAAAAGTTAGTAGAAGTCCTACTGAGAGAAGATATGAATACCTATATAGTATCTCATGGGTGGTCTCATCCTCTCCTTGAAAAGATCGAAGTAGTTAAGGATGGAAACATTAGTACACTGGAGAAGTAGATGAGTGCGGGTAGGAGAAGAATATGGTGGAATGTAGTAAGTGGAGCAGCCCTTACTGAAAATTATTGGAAACACAATTGCGGCTATATAGAAGTAACAGTACTAGAAGGTACTGCTTGTACAAGTTGTGGTATTAGCGAGGAAGAATATGGTAGACTCAAGAGCAAAGGGAGCGAGGGGAGAGTATCTAGTACGTGATATGCTTCGAGATGCTACTGGTTTAAAATTCGAAAGAGTGCCTGCCTCGGGCGCTCTGGAGTATCTTAAAGGAGACTTATATGTCCCTAACCAGAGAAATCATTTTTGTATAGAGGTAAAGAATTACAAAGATTCACCATTGAGTGATAGAATCTTTACACAACCTAAGACTAATAATCTTATAAGATGGTGGAAGAAAGTTGTAATACAAGCGGCAGGTGGCGATCAAAAGCCAATGCTATTTTTTAAATATGATCGATCTAAGGTATTTGTAGTGATAGAGATGAAGCCAGAAAACACAGATGAGTATCTGTATATCAGGTTTCTAAATTGTTATGTACTATTAGCAGAGGATTGGTTAGCAAGTGAAAAAGTGGAGTGGATAGGTGGCTTTTAATTTTAATGAAGCAATCGGAGGTGCCGAAAGCACTGTATTGATTGTGGATGCACTAAACTTAGCTTTTAGATGGAAGCATCAGGGCAGAACAGACTTTCGAGAGCAGTATGTAGAAACAGTAAAATCTCTAGCAAACTCTTACAAATGCGGTAGGATTATTATTACCGCAGATTGGGGTTCTTCTAGTTATAGAAAAGAGTTATTACCAGAGTACAAACAGAATCGAAAAGATAAGTATGCTGTACAGACGGAGGAAGAAAAGCAAGCATTTGCAGACTTCTTTGACGAGTACGAAGCAACACTAGAGCTACTAGAAGAGAGTTATACAATACTTCGCTATAAAGGTGTAGAGGCAGATGATCTTGCTGCCCACCTTGTGAAGCAAAAAGAAGAGTATGGCTTAAAAGACATTTGGCTGTTGTCAAGTGACCGAGATTGGGACTTGTTAATCCAAGACGGTGTGAGTAGGTTTTCCTACGTTACTCGAAAAGAAGTAACAATAAATAACTGGAGTGACCACTACGAAGTAACTCCTGAGCAGTATATATCCTTTAAGTGTCTAACAGGGGATAAGGGAGATAACGTTCCAGGTATTAATGGTATAGGCCCGAAGAGAGCAGCACAACTCATAGAAGAATACGGCGATGCGCTAACAATTTACGACAACATTCCATTAGATGGTAAGTATAAGTATATACAAGAGCTAAATGCAAATGCTGAAGTATTGCTAAAAAATTATGAGTTGATGGACTTAATTACATATTGCGATGACGCGATAGGCACGGATAATATATCCGAAATACAGAGGAAAATGATTTAATGGATCAGTATCAAAGTTTTATACACAAGAGTAGGTATGCACGCTGGCTAGAAGAAGAAGGCCGTCGTGAGACTTGGGAAGAAACAGTTAAGCGTTATATTGACTTTTTCAAGGAAAGAGAGCAGTTGAACAACGAAGAGGGTCAAGAGTTGTTTGACGCTATTCAAGCTATGGAGGTTATGCCTTCTATGCGCTGTATGATGACCGCAGGTGAAGCACTTAAACGTGATAACGTAGCAGGCTTTAATTGTAGTTATTTACACATTGACCATCCACGAGCTTTTGACGAGCTTATGTATGTATTAATGTGCGGAACAGGGGTAGGCTTTAGTGTAGAACGTAACTTCATTACTAAACTACCAGAAGTAGCTGAATCGTTCCATAAAACAAGCTCTACTATTGTAGTAAGTGATAGTAAGCTAGGATGGGCAAGTGCTTTCCGTGAGTTGATTGCCATGCTTTATGCAGGTAAACTACCTCAGTGGGATATGAGCCGAGTACGTCCAGCAGGTGCTAGACTTAAGACGTTTGGTGGAAGAGCTTCAGGGCCTGAGCCTTTAGAAGATTTGTTTCGTTTCTGCGTAAACATTTTCCAAAAAGCAGCAGGTCGTAAGTTGACAAGTATTGAGTGCCACGATGTTGTATGTAAGATTGCAGATATTGTAGTAGTAGGCGGTGTACGTCGTTCTGCTCTTATTAGTCTTTCAAATCTTTCTGATCAACGTATGTCAAAAGCTAAGTCTGGCGCTTGGTGGGAAAACGAAGGTCAACGTCGTCTCGCAAACAACTCTGTAGCGTATACTGAGAAGCCTGACTTCGAAGCATACCTTAACGAGATGAAGAACTTGTATGAATCTAAAGCAGGAGAGCGTGGCTTATTCAGTCGTGTAGCAGCTCAGAAGATTGCAGCACGTAATGGTCGTAGAGACGCAACTCATGACTTCGGTACTAACCCTTGTTCTGAGATTATTCTACGAAGTAATGAGTTCTGTAACTTATCAGAAGTAGTTGTACGTTCAGACGATACTCTTGAAACTTTAAAGAAAAAAGTAAGAATAGCAACGATTATTGGTACTCTACAGTCAACTCTTACAGACTTTAGGTATCTGCGGGTGCGCTGGAAGCGTAATACTGAAGAAGAAGCATTGTTGGGCGTAAGCTTAACAGGCATAATGGATCATGATGTACTCGGAGGCAAGAACGGCACAGCCGAATCTCCAATGTTAGCATCATGGTTAGAGGAGATGAGAGATGTTAGTATTGAAACAAATAAAGAGTGGGCTGCAAAGCTTGGTGTTAATCAGTCTGTGGCTATTACATGCGTTAAGCCTAGCGGCACTGTTTCTCAGCTTGTTGACAGTGCTTCCGGCATTCATCCTCGCTTCTCTAAGCATTACATTCGGAGAGTACGTTCAGACAAGAAAGACCCACTTGCACTCTATATGGAGCAAGCAGGGTTCCCAGTAGAGAATGACGTTATGTCCGCCTCTTCTGTAGTCTTTAGTTTCCCTGTAAAGGCGCCTGAGTCTAGTACTTGTGTGAAAGAAGTAGGAGCAATGGAGCAGTTAGCTCTGTGGAAGACGTACCAGAATCATTGGTGCGAGCATAAACCAAGTGTAACTGTATACTATACTGATAGCGAGTATCTACAGGTAGCACAATGGATATGGGATAATTTTGATATGTGCTCCGGTATTAGTCTATTACCGACTAGTGACCATGTATATCAACAAGCTCCCTATGAAGACATCAGTGCTGAGAAGTACGATGAGCTAGTGGCGGCAATGCCACAAAATGTAAATTGGGAAGAGCTATCTCAATTTGAAAAGGAAGATAATACGACAGGATCACAGGAGCTTGCCTGTGTAGGCGGAGCTTGCGAAATAGTATAAAACCACGCTACTGATAATATCACTAGCAAACTATTAATAGGACATTATAATGACTGAAGTAACTGAAAATGAAGTACAAACCATCTCTTTGAATGATAAAGAGTATAACGTAGCAGACCTAAGTGAGAAAGCGAAGTATCTAGTAGCTCAAGCTCAGGATATGCAACGTCAGCAGAGCGAAGCTCGTGCCAGGGCAGACCAGATCGAAGTAGGGCTTCAAGGCTTTACGCGATTGCTACAGGAGGAGTTGGAGAATCCAGCCCCTGTTGAAGAGGTAAGTTAGACAAAAAGGGACTGTAAAGTCCCTTTTTTATGATTCTAATGCTCTTATTCTTGCTTCTAGTTCTTGTATCGCTTTTAATAACACCGGTATTGTTTCTGTATAACTAAGACCCTTTGCAATAGTAGTACTATCAGAACTTTCGGCCATAGATAATGTTCCATCACTCTCAATAACAAGTCCACTCATTTCATCAATGATTTCTGGAAAGTTTGTTTCCCAATCCTGAGCAATAAAACCTATCTTAGTTCTATCTGCGCCATCATCACCGAATCTATTATATTTTACACACCTCATATTCATAAGATCAGGTAAAACAGTTCCAAGCGATACAATATTTTCTTTTATTCTCTCGTCAGAGTGAGCAGTCCACGAGGTGTTACCAAAACCTATGTAAACACCAGCATTGTTCTGATTGATAGTATACCAAACTTTACTAGTTCCGCCGCTTCCACCACCAAATCCCCATCTATCGGTTGTATTAGAGGTCGCTGAAGTCATCCACATATCATTTCTAGGGTCAGATAGGCCGATGCCGATCTTGTTATCGCCTACTGATAGAGTGACATTAGAGGATGAGCCAGAACCAAAGTTCATTTTATCTCCATTGTGGAGATAATCTATGAAACCACCTACAGCTGACCCATTGTCATAAAATTTAATATGCGCACTGCGATTAGCTTGACTTGCGTCAAATATAAGATATGGGGAACCCCCAGAAGCCGAGTCAATTCTTATAGCCGGGTCAGCTATCAAGCCGCCTCCAACATCTAATAAAGAGGCTGGAGTAGGTGTTCCGATACCAACGTTTCCATTTCCTAAAATAGATAATCTTTCATCAGTAACAGCATCACCTGCAACAGATCCAAGGAAGAAACCCATTCTTCTACTAGCGGCAGTATTGTGATTGAAAGACATGATGTACATATCTTGTTGATTACCACCAAACTTGATAGCGTTATAAACACCATTGCCTGTGCCAGAATTTCCAAGTACCAACGTCTCATTGGAATTGGCTAAGGTTACATCCGT
>Ga0307984_1000545_pt1 | contig 16501 bp, 14 predicted proteins | sample EllFjometageno78_FD_203169 | JGI IMG/M metagenome (GOLD analysis project Ga0307984, IMG submission 203169) | Marine microbial communities from Ellis Fjord, Antarctic Ocean - #78 | ecosystem: Environmental > Aquatic > Marine > Unclassified | place: Southern Ocean | collected 2014-10-09
AACGCTGGAACGCTTGTTCCCACATATTTTTAGCTACAGCTTCATTCATTATAGCTTTATTTTGTGTTCCCAGCTTGCTTGTATCAATCGGTTTTTTTGATTGCATTTGCGGGGCTGCTTTCTGTCGCTGATTAGCCACACCTCCCATCTGTTGAGCAGTTTGCTGCCGTTGGTTAGCCATGCCTCCCATTTGCGGGGCTGCCATGCCTCCCATTTGCGGGGCTGCCATGCCTCCCATTTGCGGGGCTGCCTGCTGTCGCTGGTTAGCCATACCATTCATCTGTTGAGCTGCTTGCTGCCGTTGATTAGCCATGCCGCCTCCTACCATAGCCCCGCTTAATTGCATCTGTTGTGCCGCTAAATCCTGGTTGTAGCCCATACCACCTGCTGACCCCGTCGCTGGCTGCTGTCTCATCTGATTAGCTTGAGCCATCTGATTAGCTTGAGCCACCTGATTATCTTGAGCCATCTGATTTTGCATTCCAGCATTTTGTTGCCCATATCGATTTTGCATTCCAGCATTTTGTTGCCCATATCGATTTTGCATTCCAAAACTTTTGCCAAAATTTCCGCCAGACATACCGCTTGCAGCTTGACCAAGAGCCTGACCAACTCCTCTGTTTTGCCCATAAGAAGGAGCATTGCTTCCCGCCCCGTTACCTGCACCCGAGTTTCTACCCATAATAATTCCCCTTAGTTAACAATTAGTTTTCTACGTTTATAATGCTTCTAGTGCTTCAATGCGAGCAGTTAATTCTTGCACTGCTTTAATCAAGATAGGCGTTAGCCCAGCATAATAAATTGATTGCGGATTTATTTCTCCGTCCTCATCAACATCATCTTTATTGCCATTAACTATGCTTGGCATAATGGCTTGCATTTCGTGGGCAATAAATCCTTGCCTAATTACATCCGAATTAATCCCTTCTTTTTCTGTGTACTCTATAGGACGCATTAATTTGATTGTATCTAGCCCATTCTCTAATAAACCAATTTCATTTTTAATCCTATAGTCAGAGCCTGTACTTATCTGCACCCCAGTAGCGCCATTAACGTGAAGAAAATACGAAGCACCTTGCTTAGTAAACCCAAATGTTGCGAAGCTACCGTTAAATTTAGCGGTTAATGCGTCATAATTAAATCCACCCACCGAATCAGACACTATGCCGCGCGTATTGTTACTGGGGTCAACTAGATCAAATGTTTCCCAAATAATTAGCGGTTCAATGATTTCAAACGCACTTGACACTCTTGCAACAAGGGTCATTTTATTTGTGGTTCTGTCGGATCGAGAATAAAAATCAAGATTACCCTCTGTAAAATCTCTGCCGTCACGGATAGAACCCCGAATACAAGCAAAAGCAGAAGGAGTAGTTCTTCCAGAGCTATTGGCGCCACTTGAAAAACCAATTCCACCTCCGCCTCCAGGTAAGCTACCACCTGTTTCATTTACGCTATCAGTTACTACTATTGTGTAAACAGTGTTTGGCACAATATTTACATCTTGTTCTGGCCCCATAACCATAAGTTGTGCATTGTTAGTTCTTGTTGTAACTGCTTCAGAACCCATTTTGTTAAATACATTAATTGAAACGCGTTGATTGCCTCCAACTTCAATAGCTTTAGCTGAAGCTAAGAAGGTACCTGAAAATACAGAAACAATATCTGATGTAATTACCAACTCTCCTGCTGTTAAATTTTCAGCAAATGTGCCAGCTATTTCAGTAGTAACCAATCCTATTCGAGAAATTTTTGTAGTAAGAATTTCTGCTGAATTTGCATCTAAATTAGAACTAAAAATCATTGAAGGATTAATGTCCCCTAATCCAAGATTTGTATCATAAACCTGACGTCCATCATCGTAATGGTAAATGGCTCCTGTAGGCTGATAATATGCTTGGGCATTAACAGTAATGCCTACATTTAATCTATCTCCAGTTAAGTCTTCAGGCAAACCTGTAAGTACATCTATCCAAGCGTTAGATTTGTATATTTGTACATTATTATCCCCCGACGAATCTCTAATCCATCGCATAACGGAATTTCCATCTACCGTAGCCTCCATACTAATAGTAGGAGAACCGCTAAAGAAAAAACCTGTAGTATTAGACGCATCAAAGGTTATTCCTGGAGCACTTTCTGAGCCACTAGAAAACTGCAAAGGCACACTCATGCCGCCATTTCCGCTTCGGCTAAGAGAGTCAGTTAAAGCGTCTGCTATATTTTCCAGTGTTAGATTGGCCCAGTTAGACGTTATAGTGCTGTTTGGCTGCACAGGGTTTCCTGCGGGTAAAGTATATTGTCCATTTACATCGCGTGACATTAGTTATTCTCCTGCGGTTATGTGGCCGCGTCTTAAATTAATTGCTAGTATTTTTCTTCATCATTAGCAAAATCGATAATAGCAGCACGTTGTATTCCTGCGCTGCCTTCGCGTATCGCATCTGCTGTCATTTCTGCCAAACTTGTTCTGTTTCTTTTTAAAGCAGCCGCCCCGCCTCTTTTAATTCCAAGCGCACCTGCGGCTACAGCAGTGCCAGCACCAATAAAAGGGTTAATTGATCTTTGAAGCCCTAGTGGAGTAGTAGGATGAGAAACCCCAAGACTTCTTTCTAAACTGTCAACATAACGTGAAAGTCTGTTTCCTGCTTCCTTGTTAGGCAATCCTCTTGGGTAAATTGTAGATTTGGCAGTATACAAATCTGACATATGAAATAATTTGTCTCTTACAGCTACGTTTGGTGCGCTTTGCGCTAATGTTTCATTAAGTGCTTTTCTAATAGCATCATTTGCATCACTTAAAGCGGAAGCGGAATCTCCATATAAATCTTTTGGTGAATATTTTTTAGTCCATTGATCTAAATCTCGTCTAATTCTTAAAATATTGTTAGGAGTAACGTCCCCATCAACATCTTTATATTTTTTAAGGAGAGAATCTATATGCCTAGATAACACCTCTGCTTTTTCTCCTGCCGTTCCAACTAAATTAGGTGTTTGTCTCGCTATATCAATAGCATCATCAATAGCATTTTCAACAGTTACAACAGATACCGCTGGATTATTAGACGCATCTAGTGACTTTATTAAATCACCATCTAGTTTTGCTAATTCTTTTTCTAAAACATTTGTATTGTAATTATTGCTTTTTCTTGGGTTAATCTCTGGTATTTCAGAAACTGATTTAGCTATTTTTGCTTCTCTTTCAGAAGGAATATAATCACGCGTTTGCATAAAATTTTCTTTTTCTATTACTTTTCCAGGCCCTTCTAAATTATCTGGCTGAAGAAGTCGCTCAGTTTCAATACGCTTTTGATCTGCTATAGATTTTTCTAATTTAGCCCTAGAGTTAATACCAAATTTAGGTTTTATTTTTGGCACTGGCAATATTGCCGAGCCAACATTAAATAATTCTCCAGCAACAGCAGAGCCTCTAGGGCCAAGAAATTCTTTTGTTTTTTCTAATCCTGTCCCCAATAATTGTGCTGGTTTAGATTGCGCTAAATCAGAAAAATTAGCCGCTATAGCATCTTCTTCTTCTTGAGTAAGAACTTCTTTCCCTGCTGTAATTAAAGCGTCCATACTAACATCGGCAACCGCAGGAATAATATCGCCACCTACAACTTTTAAAACTCTTTCTTCTGGGAGCATAAAATCTTTTTGTGCAGGATCGCCTGACCTTCCGTAAGTGTCTCCAGCCATAGTAGACATTGCATCAGAAACGCCGAGAGTTAATCTATCTTTAGAGCGTCCAAATATTCCTTGTTCTTTAGGAATTATTTTTTCTTTTGTTTTAACAACGGCTGGGGGAATATTTGACGTTTGAGCAACAACAGGATCATCCCATATAACGCTATTTGTAACAGGCTCATCATCCCACACTATAGTCATTCCATTGGCTCCCTTGTTACTGATTTGTCTGACCATTCAGTAACTCTTTCATTTGTAGCTTTGTCTATACCCGTTCTAACAACAGTTTTTTCTGTAACTTCTTGAAAAGAAGGGTTAAATCTTTCTTTATAAATAGCCACATATTCTGGATCAGTCATTGCATCAATGGAATTTTGCTCAGAAACATATCCATCTGAAATTGCATTTACTCCTAAAAGGAAATTTTCAGGGCTAGACCAAATATCAACGCCTTGTGCTTTTAAGTTTCTTAACATTTCGTGTGCAGAAACAGCCGATCCTGATAAATCTTTAATTTCTGTGTTATAAACTTTTTGCGCTCCTTGCCTAATAGCTTTTCCAATTCCATCAATTTCAGATGTATCACGAGTTAGATCAGCGGCCCATGTTATTGCATCTCCTACATATGCTGGCGCGTTAGAAAAACCGCCTATTCCTGGAATCTCAGTAACACCTTCTTTTAATACCCATTTCCCTGAATCATCTTGTTCTGCATAATCTCCTAACAAATCTTTTAAATAACCCATGTTAGAATTTGCTTTTGGTATTCCTGATTTTATAAGTTCTTTTCCATAGTCCAGAACTCCTGCTCTAGTTATTTTTTCATTAGCAGAACCTGCTCTTTTTTCATCTATCTCAAGTCTTTCGTTATATTGTCTAAGACTTTCTGTTCTTCTAGCTTTTGCTTCAGCAATCCTTGCTGTATCTCGCAAAGCTCTAGCTTTTGCTTCATTTCTTTTAACGGTTAATTCTTTTTCAAAATTTTTCTGAAACTGAATTTTTTCTTGTGCATCTACTTCTAATTCTGCTTCTCGTATATCATCTGTTGACTTCAACTCGGCAGCCTTAACCAAGCCCCTCTCCACATCTATGGCTTCATCAGCTCTGTCAGCCTGTCCTGCCATGTAGCCTCCTGCCAATTTGTTAACAACGCCTTCTAAATTCTCTCCCCAATTAGGCTGTTGGTAAGTAGACCACTTGCCCTCTCCTACCATTTTGCCTTGAGGCGTGCCTTTGCCTCTAATGCTATTGGCATAAGCACGTTGAGCGTCTACAGCTCTTTCTTGCCCATCAAAACTCTTTGCTCTGGGATCAGCATAGGGATCAGACATAGGAGAAATTAAGTCAATATTTAAAGGCGTATTAGCAATTTGACCGCCCATAGTTATTGGGCTATCACCCGTAGACATTCTCATTTGAGCAATTCTAGCATTAAGCTGTTCTATTTCTTCTTGAGTCATTTGTTTTCCAATCATTTTTTTAGCCTATTATTTGGGGGGCAAATAAACTGGCCGCGAGACTTCCAGCGGGGCCAGTTAAAGCTGCACCACCAAGAGTTCCCGCTGCACCTATTAAGCTACTAGTAGGATCACTAGCTGCTGCTGCATTAGCTTGAGACATTCCAGCACCAACATAATCCGCAGGCTGTGCGGATTCTGCCTGAGAAAAGTCAGGCATTCCTGGCATACCAACTTGCTGACCACTTAACAGCGCATTAATTTCATTCAAACTAAACCCGCGTTGCTGCATTTGTTCGGTCATCTGTTGCTGACGAATCTGAGTGGCATATGCACTGTTACCCATAGCTTGCCCATAGTTTTGAGCATTAGCACCAAGATTTTGGTTAAACATATTTTGATTCTGACCCATTAACTGGTCATACATAGAATTAGATTCCTGCATACCCGCTTGGTTGGCACTCCACAGAGCTTGATTGTTTTGATCGTTAAACGTTTGCCCTTGAGTTTCCATTTGTGACTGCCAAGCAGCATCTTCAGGATTTAAACCTTGATTTCGCATCTGTAATTCTAATGAAGCTCTTTGACCTTCTTGTTGAGGGGCAATACGAGACATAGCTTGCCCGTACACAGCATCTTCAGCCGCTTGCCGCCTTTCATAAGCATTGCCAATATCACCTTCAGGTCTTGTATATTGACCCGCTGGAACACTACCCATTGGACTTAAACCACTCCAGTCCATTGTTTCGTTAAATTCATTGCCCATGCGATTTGTAAGCATTCCAGCAATATCAGTTCTTCCGCCCTGAATAGCTACTTGCTTGTTGTGTATAGCTTGAAGCTCTGGGGTTAACGCTAACGTGTTTGTCCACTGCGTAACAGGCTCGCCAGTAGAAGGATCAATACCTTGGTATGACTCCCATGAGTTTGCACCCCAAGGAGTATATTGAGTAGGACGGTTAGCGTAAGTTTGATCTCTTACAACTTCCCTATTTTCTCCTTGTTGTTGTCTAAGGATTTGATCGTAATCTACCCCGTCATCTTTCTTGCCCATTTTATTGATCCCCTGCTGTCGTGTTGTTATATCCGTTAGACATTGCATAATTTGCAGGATTAGCATATCCATGTGCTGCTACTGGACGACTACCTACACTGTTATTATTTTTATATATATTGTCATAAACGCTTTGAATAAAAACCTGATTTTCAGGAGTTAAAACTTCTGGATCAGTATCTTTAAAAACGTTAACAGGGTTGTCAATGTTAGCCCAATTAAAATTACTGCCGTCTTGCGAATTTATCCAGTCATCAAATCTATCTTGAACAGTATAATCTTCATTCATGTTGTTTGGAGGGTTATACTCGTCTAATCCTCGAACTGCATTTAAAATATCTCGATTGCTTGATTCTCTAGTAAGACCAAAATTTAAACTATAAGATGGCTCAACGTCTAAGTTTTCATAACTAGTTCTATCGTCTACAACAACATCAGGAAGTCCTTGACCGTCATTAGCCCAGCTCCAATCAGTCTCAAGAGGATTCCAAGGCTCCTTGGGCGCATTAAAAGCAGCATCTTTAGATTGCTGTGCCTGTAATGTTTTTGCTTCAAAATCTGCGTCTTGTTGGAGCAATTTTTGAAATTGATTATCATAAAACGCTTGATTGTTTGTAGCCATTACGCTGCTTCCTTTTGTTCTGTTTGTTTTGGTAGCCAAGGGTTTTCTTCTTTTGACATCCGCATAATAATATAATCTACGCCTTCAGAATATCCGTCTGGAACACGCGCAACTTCTTTAAAACCTATCTTTAAATCAAAGTTGTATGCTTTTTTATTATTAGCAGGGACAGTCCCAAATACATATTTTCGATCACAAACAACGTGTATATGAACTGCCGCTTCTCGCAATAATCCAGCTCTTATACACATAGGATTATCAATTGCTACATGAACCTGGCAGCCTGATTTAGTCCAGCTATCCATAATAACTACACCACAAATGATGCCTGTAACATCATCATAAGCTACCAATCCTTGAGAGTCTTCAATTTGTGCTGGACACGCTCTTTTTGAAATCCAATCCCATTCTTTCTGCTCTGTTAATGCTTTAAATTTTATCATTTAAAGATAACCTCCAGAATTGAACAAAACATCCCAGCCTAATACATTAATGCGCGTGTTTGAGCTTCCTGACATTCCAACACCAAACGACCTTCCAAGACCAGCAGCCCCTTCTGTAAATGACTTGCCTGCAAGCCTAGAATCCCATGATGCTGTATCAAAAAAAGCATTATCCCATGTTGCTCCACCTGTTGATGCTGATACTGTATTTGCATTATCAACATATTGAGTAACATTGTAGTCGTAGATAGCTTCTACATTTATAGAAGATGAGCCTGACACTAATCCAATAGTTCTTATAAACCCAACTCTGCTAAAGTTAGAATGCCCTACAGGAGCTTGAAAACTTGTTAAACATCTAAAATCAATAGCAGTCCCAACTGCTGCTTTTTTTCTTAAACTAACATTATAAAATGTGCCTTGAAAATCTTCATTGCCTACAAGTGCCATTTCAGCATTAGCGGCTGTACTAATAAAAGTATGAACATAAGTGCCAATACCAGAGCTAGGAGAAGCCATAAGTTCTGTTCCTATTGAAACAGAATGATCTCCAATGCTGCCTGAAATATTTACATTAATTTCTGAAAAAATACAAATAAGATCAGAATTTCCAACAAGGCCCATTTCTGTAATATCAGAGCTAGGCGTAAAATTTACTGTAATAATTCCGTTAATTGCCGTCCAGTCAATAACATCTTCCGCACCCGCAATCATTTTATATTGTCCTGTTGCAAAAAATGCTGAAAAAGAAATTAAATACGAAACTCCTGCTTTTAAAGGCGAGCTTAACTCAACTCTATATTTAGTTTCGACTGTTTGGCTTCCATCGCAACGCCAGCTTTTAGGCACATTTGTGTAAGTCCATCCATTTTCAAAAGGAAGTAGACGTAAGTTTGTCCACAAACTAATTGATACATTTTTTTTAATAAAATAAGTAAGAGTGTACTCGGTGCCTACAGTTAAAAGATTTATTAAATTAACTTTATACTCAGTTTCGGCTGTTTGAGTTCCATCACACTGAAATTCTAAAACAGAAGGAACAGTCCAGCCAACACCAATAGGAGGAACAGAGTCATCTTCAAACTCGTTAAATCCTGCTGTTTCTGTTCCATCTAATGCTCCATCATAAATATAGACAACACCATCTTTGCCGCCCATGTAATATTCGCCAGAAAATGAGTTAGAACCAAGTATTGGCACTCCTTCCCAAAATCCCCAAGCATTTGTTTGGGTATTCATATTGTATTGAAAATAAATATTAGAAGATGTTATAGGCGTAATAATTTGAAGAAAACCATCCGAGGGGTTAACGACAAGTTGCCATGCATAAGATGACTTGCCAGACTCAACATCAGCACGTAAAAAACGGCTTATTTTTTGAGAAGGACTTTTGCCTGTTATTAGCTCGCCCCTTAAAAGAGAATTAAGGGAAACAAGTCCGTAAGTTGATAGAAGATATAGGTCAGGGCCGTAATCTACGGCAATCCTTCGACTGGCTGGAGTCTCGCCAATAAACCATAAGCCTCTAGCACCCCAAGGAGTTCCGCCTGTAGGCGTTATCTCTGGGTCTTCACCTTGGTAAATAATAACATCACCGCCCCGACTGACAGCAACAAGCATATCGTCAACGCCAATACCGCTATCAAGAGTCCAGTTATAAAGCCCCTGCAAATTTCCGCCATGAGGCATCTTAGCACCAAACGTAAACTTTTTTAGTTCTCCTGACACTGACGCAACAGGAAGATACCAGCCGTCAGTATTATCTTCAAGGATTACCCAAATCCTTTGCTTAAACACCATAACAAAAACAACATCTTGTAAAGGAAAAGGAACTTGAGCGTCATTTAGCTCATATGTCCAGCCTGTAGGACGCACCCAGTCTGTTGATGCGTTTTGTTCGTATTGCCAGATGCCATTTAATCCATCAGCATAAAACATATAGTGGTCATTGGCATCATTTGTGTATTCGCAAGAAACACCAAATCCTGCGGGATCACCATTTTCAGTCCAAACAGCAGAATCAGTAACTAAACCAGGATTTAAGTTTCCTTCACTTGAAACATCCCATATTCCTTCTGACGTAACCGCAAACAAACGATTGTCTGACAAGTTTTGAGTATTAGACTCATAAGGAAGAATGGTTTTTACATCATTATTTTGAGCAGGGTCAATAACGCAATTTATTGCCCACTGCCGATAACCTTTACGCAGTCTCATGCCGTACTCACTAGGCATTAAATTATAAGCGTATATTGCATCTTCTGGAGGCATCATCATTAACGAAGAAACAGCATTTATTCCTCCTACTGATGCGGGAAAAGTATAGCTGGTAACTGTTGGCGCAGCTAGTTGTGCGCCATAACGTCCTAATGTAGTTTTTCTTTGATAACTCATTTTATTTTTCTCTAATGGTTATCTAAATTCCAAAATTGGAGTCGGTTGTGTTGCCATAAGGGGTAATATAGCGAACACCTGATCTGTTGTTAGACGCACTTAACACTTGTGCGCCAGTAGCTTTACCAATCATTCCCCCCAACAGAGTATCAAACTCCAAAGCTGCGGCTGCATAATCAAAACCTTTAGCTTGCAAAAACTTTAACTTTAAAAATTTGATAGACAGCAATGGATTAAGCATACAAACATCTGTCCCCGATTCAATAGTGTCTAATGTTGGTTCATCTTCGCCTTGAGCTTTAAGCCAACTTCTACTCATATACTCAAAGTTAATTTCTATACCAGCAGGTGGCGGATTAGGAAGCAAATCAAAAGTTCCTTCTAGCTGCCGAAAAGAAGCATAAATAAGCTGATTAGTTAAGTTTCTTCCTTTTAAATATGCCCATTCTTGAGCAGAAAGAGGGCCGCCAAGTGGAAGTCTGCGGGTTTTATCCCATCCCGTTTGGTCAATCATGTAATTAAAGTCGTAAGGCAAATTATAAGAGCCAGTATCTGATCCTGACGTAATAATAGAATAAGTCTTTGTTAATATCGGCCAGTCATTTAACTCGCACAATTCTTGCCCAGATGAGTTTAATAAGCCCTCTAATTGGACAAACGTATCACCTAAATCAGCTACTGCATCAGTAGAAGGCAATAACCCAACTTCAACCGCAGCACGATTGATAATTGTGTTTACATCCAAATATCGGGCCATATTTTATTCCTCTATTGGTTTTGCTACTTTCTTAGGACGACCACGCTTTGGTGCGTCAATAGAAGCAGAAACAATGCTGTCTTCAAGAACTTTTAAACGCTCCATTAGGCTTGCATTAATATCAAGTTGCTTTTTAAGCGCATCAGCAGCCAAGCCATCAGTTGCACTTGCAAGGTATGCTTTTGCTTTGTCTTTAAGAGCATAAATTCCTCTAATATTTTGAGAATTTACATCGCTCATAGACACTAGCTGCTCAATAGTCTGTACGTTTAAAAACTTTAATTCTTCAACTTGCGATCCCTGAATACCAGCCCACTCAGACAAAGGCGTACCTTCCATAATTTCTTGGCTTTCTCTAGCCTGAAAGTTTTTCCAGTGTTGTGGGAATCTATGCTTATCTTTATCCCTTACTCGCCTATCTACAGAGCTTTCTCTGCTTCCAGGTGACATTATTGAGATAAAAGGCGTGTCTTCCCAGATTGGCCTTCCTGCTTCTTTGGATTTAAGTTGATTTTGATGCGCCCGAATATAAAACTTTACAAGCAAAGTCTCATCGCCAGCATTAGAGCCGCGATTCATTGCTTGATCTGTTGCGCCATAATCTGCTTCTGTAATCATAATTTTCGCCTTCTAGTTTTACCCTCTTTGGGGCTTGGTTAAGAGGAATATTCCCCGTTTTTTAATACCCTATATAAAAACTATCAACACCATTACAAATTACTGTAATAGAAGTTAAAAGTGGAATATTTATTATTGTGTTACCTTGTTGTAAACAATGTAACCCAAACATTGTTGTTCCTGATAATTGAATTTGAAAACTATGCATATTATATATTTTAAAAGTACGCCCAACATCATAGGATGAAGCTGCGTTTAAAGTTAGTACGCCATTAAAAAGCACTACATAAGCGTAGTCAGTATCGGTAAAGATTTTAGTTCCGCCAGTTGTAAAGTTGCTTATGCCAAGACTAAGAGGCACACCATTAACTGACATCCCACTGGCATCTACTTTAATACGCTCAGTAGCACCAGCACCAATCAATACGGTGTCGTTTATTGCAGCGGGAGCCATCCTACCTATAACGGTATTCCGACTGCCTGCGCCCATAGTACCGCCAGCGGATTCTCCGATGACTACGTTATCGCTACCTGTTGCGAACAGCATGGCTGCTGCTCCGATAGCTACGTTTCTGTCTCCAGCAACATTAACCTGCAAGGCTGAACCACCGATAGCAACGTTGTTTATACCAGTGGTGTTGCTGTTAAGGGCATTAGCTCCTACAGCTACGTTGCTAGCGGCTCCGGCTGAACCGACGCTAACGGCAAGTGCGCCATCTCCTATCGCAAGGTTAGTTGTGACGCCCTGCGCTCCATAAAACACACCGTTACCAGTAATTGCCTCAAAATCGCCTGTAGCCAGTATGCCGTTAAATGAACTGCCATTCTGAATCAATATACCGTTGACATACAGACCTGTGCTGTCTGCTTTAATGCGCTCAGTGGCTCCTGCGCCAATTAGGACAGTGGAGGACATTATGTCCGTACCAGACAAAGAACCAACTACAGTGTTGTTGGCACCTGTAGTAATCGAACTACCAGCGTAGTTACCAATAAGAGCATTGGACGTACCAGTGGACACGTTTTGCCCAGCCTTGTGACCGATGAACGTCCCGTTATTAGCTGTGGAAGCTATACCCGCTGACCTGCCTACTGCTGTAATCTGTATTCCTACAGTGTTAGCTGATAAGGCTGCCAGACCTACGGATGTGTTGGTGTCGATGGAGTTGTTATTGCCCGTTGATACTAGGCTTCCACCAGTGACCTCAAAGTTACCGCCGGTGACAGTCCAACCCGCAGCAGTCGTAAAGTCTAATGACCCATCGTCTGATGCTATGTGGATGTGACCTGCGGTTGTGTCATCTAAGGCTGCGCTAGTGCTGCTAATGATGATGCCTTGTTGTCCTTGGTCTGTCTGACCCGCTGACTGACCTATAGCAACAGATGAGCTTCCCTGCCCTGTGAGAGCCGCGTTACGTCCTATAGCAACAGAAGAAGCACCTTGATCGGTTTTACCTGCGTTACGCCCTACAGCGGTCGCTGACTGGCCTTGAGTAGTTTCACCCGCCTGTACACCAACTGCTGTCGCATAATCAGATTGGGTTGTCTCACCCGCTTGGTTTCCGATAGCTACAGCGTTAGCTCCTTGAGTAGTGTTGCCTGCATTAACTCCGACAGCAACAGAGGCAGAGCCTTGCGAGGTGACGCCAGCGTTGTTACCCAGTGCAACTGCTAAGGTCTGTTGATCAGCTGAACCAGCACCACGGCCTACTGCAATGGCGTTAACGGCTTGGTTAGTTAGACCCGCATTGAGTCCTGCTCGGAAGCTACCAGTGCCAGTACCTTCGCTGAGTAAGCCAGCAGTGAACGTGTTGAGTCCTGTCCATGTGTTATCTAGCGGAAGTAAGTTTCCACCTCCACCACCAACATTAGTTAATAAGGAGCCGTCACCAATAAAAAAGTCAGCTTTGCAGTTTCCAGCAATTTCTAGCTTTTCGGTAGGATTGGTTGTATTTATACCTGTGTTAGCTTGCGTAACATAAAGCTGTTCTTGATCGTTTTCGCCTATAAATACTGACGGTTTGTTAATAGCCATATCTTCTTCCTAGCAATTAAGGTTCTATCGGAACTACATTTTCCCAACCATCAACAAGTGCCGCAAGAGTTGCTTCACCTATATCTATTGGAGCAGCCCCTTCAACGGGAGAACCTTCAGCATTATCAGGGTTAGACCCAACGCCAATTGAACCAAAATATGAAAAAACAGGAGAACTTCCACCAGAACTAGCTGCACCCGCTGGGGTATAAGATGGTTGCGAAACATCCCATGTAGTCTCTACATTTCCAGTTCGAGAAACATTGGCAGAACACCCTATAGGGTCCGATCCTTGAGGAGTTCTTGGCGATGAAGGCAGAGAATCATCTAACCCTTGATCTAACAACGTCCAATTCATGCCAACGCTATTAGCACCTGTAACACTAGGTAATGCTCCGCCATCAACATTGATTCCAATGCCAATATTTTTACCAGCTCCAGGATTTACACCGTTATACCACTGGGCATTTGGCAATCTAGCTCTTGCTAGATCACCGCCTTGTAGCGCACTTGGATAATAAAACGTCCCGTTTGCCATGTTTTTTCCTTATGGTTCTGGTTCTGGTTATGGTAATAAACCCCAACCTGAAGCAAGATCAAGCAAAGTAGCATCTCCAGTAATAGTAGGAAAACCTACAGGATTAGGCGTACCGTCTGATAAATTATCAGGATTAGTAGCAGAATAAACACTATCTACTGTAGCTTCTCCGCCTCCAGAGACACCGCCAGAGCTAGCTGCGCCCAATGGGGTATAAAGAGCTTGAGATTGATCCCACGTTGTTGCTACGTTTCCTGATCGTGGAACATAACCAAAACCGCCTATAACTTGCGATACTTGCGGAGTTCTTTGTGCTTCGCTCTGATCTAACAAAGTCCAGTTCATTCCAATTCCATTGAAACCTGTCTCTGCTGGCAGCGATCCACCTAAAAGGTTAATCCCTAAACCGCTAGCATTAGAAGCACCAGCAGCAGCACCTGTCTCCCAAGAAGCAGCAGAAATACCTGTTTCTGTTTGTCTTGCGCTGTCAGAAGCTAAGTCTGTGTAAAATGTTGGAGTTGCGTTATATGACATATCTTTCTCCTAAAAAGAGGGCTTTTTAAGACCCTAAAGAACAGGAAAGGGCAGATGCCCCCTCCCATTCGGGCGAACTCCTTATGCAGTCAAATCAAGACGGCCTTGGAACTGCGCTCCACTACAAGTCAAATTACCAGCCCATGCAAGTATCTGGACTTCAGCGTCCTGATTTGTCGCATATCGACGGTTAGGTGACAGTGGAACCATGTTACGTCCAGAATGGGGACGATAATGGATGTAATCGCTGTTCAAGAAGAACGCTGTTCCTGCTGGGCAAGCATCACCGATGCCACCATCAAGAACTACGTCAGAATCCATAAACTTGATACTTGCAAATCCAAGGCTACCAGTTTCAGGAGAGGTGAAACGCTGTTGCGCTTGCAGTGATTCCATGTAGGTACTCCACACAGAGTTGTCCGTCATAATCAAATCAGGACGATCAGTGCCACGAACCTGCTGAACCCAAAGATCATTCATAAATCCTTGAATTGTAAGAGGGCTAGGAACTGCACCAGAAGATACGATCATGTTGCGCCAGAACTCATTTCCAGCAGTAGCACGATCAATTCCACCGTAAACGCCAGTAGTAGGCGTTTCAGATACAGCAAGATCAAGTCCATCAATTTGCTTGCCGCCAGCAGCAGTACCGTTAGAGTACAAGCCAATAGAGATCAAGTTAGACAGTGTTGATTCTGCAACTGAAAGACGAGCATCAAGCAAATCAATCATCTTCTCTCGACCAGCGTTTTGCAACATTTCAAGTCCAGAAATAACGACTGGAACAGCAGCCTGTTTGATCTGGAAAGAAGCAGCACTAATAACATCACTTACGCCAACAGGCAAAATGTCGTAACCAGAATACCAGCCACCATTGCTATTTTCAGCAAAAGAGAGTTCTTGAAGGATTTGAGAGCCGCCAGAAAAGGTTTTAATCTTTCCTTTTTGAGACAAACGCATCAAAACAGCATTGTTCTGGGTTACGTTGTCAGCAATAGTCTTGCTGCGGGATTCGATTGTTGTAGCGAGAATGTCGCTAATGTTTGGATTTGCCATGAGGCTATCTCCTAAGTTAAAAGAATAAGTGTTACATCTTTATTTTGCCGCTTGATTAGCAAAATACCTAGAGAAGCCGCTTGATTAGCTTTTCAGTTGTAAAGCCGCTTGATTAGCTTTTTACTTATATATTTCTATACAACTTTTTGCATAGCTAAAGCTGTACAGAGAATATACACCTAACAATTACATTCGTCCAGCATTGTCCCAAGCAGAGTTTAAGGCAGATTCTACGCTATCAGGCGCACCGCTAGTCATAGAGCCGCCTGAAGTGCCATAAATGCTTGAAGATGCTTTTTGTTTCTTCTGTACCGACTGCTGAGAGTGCCTAGAAGACATAATCTTAGCAATCTGAGGATGACCTAAGCAAGCCGCAGTGTAGGCTTCATCCATAGACATGGTTCGTCCACGATTAGCCGCCATATCAAGCAAATCTGCCATTTCAGCTCGCACATCATTATAAAACTCGTGCTGCGAACCAAAGCTGTTTACTTCTCCTGCAATTTGATTCTGAGCTTGCTGCTGCTGATACTGTTGATTTTGCTGAAACTGCTGCATCTGTTGTTGATAAGGAGCAACAGCCTGTTGAACGGCTTGCTGAACTTGAGATTGCTGCTGACTTTCTTGCGAAGGAGCCTCGCCAACCAGCAAAGAATCAAGCGTCCTTATGTCTACACCAAATTGCTTAATAATTTGTGCAACCGCGTGAGCTTTTTGAGGAGCAGAACCCATTTGAAGCTGAGATGCGGTTTGAAGTAATCCAGGAAGCGTATTGCCAGCACCGCCATTCATAGCAAACAACTGGGCATAAGGCGCAAGTGATTTGTCCATTGCCTCTGCTCTTTTGTAGCTATCTCCAAATTTTTGAGCCATGCCCTCCATTCTTTGCTCATTTCGAGCAATGTGTTCCTTTACGGCATCAGGAGTATTAGCCCACTCCTCTCTGGCTTCAGGAGAGAGTCCTGCTGGAGACTTATCAAGATCGTTAATGATTGGCTCAACGCCTTCACTTTCGACCTCTAGCTGTAGCTCACGAGGCGCCTCAGTTACAGGTTCTTCAACTTCTTCAACTTCTTCGCTTTCAGCGTTATCCCAAGCCGCAGCTAGTTCCGAGGTTAAATCATCTATTTGATCTTCAGGTTCTTGAGATTCTTGGTTTTCTTCAATGTTTTCATCAATCATTTTAATTCGCCCTTTCTGCTTTAATTATTGTTTCGTAAATTTCTTGCTTACGAACCAGTTTTTCCTGAGATGTATGTTCACCTCTTAGGATTCTCTCTCGCTCCACTCGTTTTCTATCAAGGAA
>Ga0307984_1000546_pt1 | contig 16490 bp, 32 predicted proteins | sample EllFjometageno78_FD_203169 | JGI IMG/M metagenome (GOLD analysis project Ga0307984, IMG submission 203169) | Marine microbial communities from Ellis Fjord, Antarctic Ocean - #78 | ecosystem: Environmental > Aquatic > Marine > Unclassified | place: Southern Ocean | collected 2014-10-09
CTTTTGCTAACACGCCAGCACAATATGCACGGCTAATTAAGAAAGCTGCTAGCGATCTTAAGAATGGCCGAGGAGATGCTAAAACAAACATATCTAAGATCATATATTATGGAGTAGCACAAAACCTTTTGTTTTCGGCTTTACAGCAAGCTATGTTTGCAATAAGCTTTGGTGATGAAGATGAAGAAGAAGAAAAAAGAGAAGAGAAATATGCTAACATAATAAATGGCATGTCTGACAGTATACTAAGGGGTATAGGTGTAGGTGGTGCTATAGCTTCTGTAGTTAAAAATGTAGCTATAAGATTAGCTAAAGAATCAGATAAAAAATCGCCTAAATATCAAGACGTTGTAGTTAAAGAAGTATTACAAATATCTCCACCTATATCTTCTAAAATAGGTAAACTTAGATCCGCTGGTAGATCTGTATCTTGGAACAAGAAAGAGATGTTAGAAAAAGGTTGGAGCATAGACAATCCAGCTTATTTAGCAAGTGCTAATGTGATATCAGCTGCTACAAACGTGCCAATCGACAGAGCTGTAAAAAAAATAACAAACATAGTTGATGCTAGTAATGAAGAAACCGAATTCTACAAGAGAATAGCATTAGTATTAGGATGGTCAGCATGGGAACTTGGCATTGAAAAAAGAGATAAAAAAGAAAAAAAATCTAAATCTAGATTTAGAGGTAGATTTGAATCTAGATTTAAAAAAAGGTTTTAATATAAATAAAAACAATAAACTAAATGACAGAAAAAGCAAAAAATGATTTAAGACACTACTCCGGTGCAGCCGGTATTTTTATTCTAATTATATTTTTACTTTTATTTTTAAGTTTTAACGAAATTCCTCCAGTTAACAAAGACATTTTTGTGACCGTGACGGGAATGGTGGTCGGTAGTTTATCGGTTGTAATATATACTATAATAGGCCGTAATCCAGATGAAGTAGCTCAATTAACTAAAAAAGTTGATTCACTTGAAACAGCTAATGATCTTCTTGTTAAACAAAAAGACGAACTTGAAAAAATGGTTATTACTTTACAAGAAAACATGATAGATAAAGTTAGTATTCTTGGAGCAAGTTTTATTGATAGTTTAATTGAAAGAAAAAAAGCTAAATGAAATTAAAATACTTTTCAGACAAAGAAGATTTTAAAGGCAATATGGATAAAATGGATTCTAAGCTATTAGGCATGTTAGATGCGCTAAGGTCTGAGTATGGATTCCCTATTATATTAACATCATCTTACAGGTCTCCTGAGCATCCTATAGAAGCTGCTAAAGATAATCCTGGTGAGCATGCTTACGGAGCAGCGGTAGATATAAAATGTGTAGGAGGTGAAGCTACGCTTAGATTAGTTAAGGCAGCTTTGAAAATAGGTTTCTTGAGAATAGGAGTTTCAAGAAAAAAGAATTTTGTACATTTAGGAATAGGATATCCTGGAGCACCTATAATGACAATGTGGACTTATTAGCGTTCTAATAAAGCACAATAAAAATAGTTAATCGTATAAAAAATAAACAATGGGAAAATTATTAGTTAAAATAGGAAAAAAGATTATTGAATTTAATAGATTTTTAAAAAAGAAATGGAATTCTTTAATGTATTGGCTTATGTTTAAGAGCTACAACGAAGAATGCGCTTGTGAAGATAAGTGCATTTGTAAGAAATAGGAATAGATAAAAATGGGCACCATACCCAAAATTCCTGTAACCAAGAAGGGCTTTCGTTATGAAAGCCCTTTTTTTGATTTTAACTATTAACCATCACAAGACACGCAAGAAGGATCCATAGCGCTTGCAGCAATATCACCACGTAGTACGCTTTCGGTTCTGACATAATAAAGTGTTTTTACGCCTTTTTTCCAAGCATCCATGTGGACTTGATTGATCCATTTAGGTGTTGCTTCTGAAGGGAACGCAAGGTTGAGACTGACTGACTGATCAATGTACTGTTGCCTAAGGCCAGCTTGATTTACTAATTCCAATTGATTGATTTCTTTAAAGGTTTTAAAAACGTCTTTAGCAGGTATATCGTGGTTGCCCATAAGTATATCATCTAACTTTTTAATTCCTTGTACAGAGCCTCCATCTTCTAATATCTTAGCCCAAGTTTCTTCATTGTCTAAACCACAGTCACTTAAAACAGATTCAAGCGTTGGGTTTTTTCTTATGAATGTTCCTTTAGCCGATTGCTCAGTAAAGACATTAGCAGCCCAAGGTTCAATACCAGGGCTAACATTGCCAGATAGTTTTGAGTTTGATACTGTTGGAGCAATAGCCCTAAGGTGGGTATTGCGCATACCAGTACCGACACACCAAAGTGGTTCACCAAAAACCTCAGCAAGGTCCATTGAAGCTCTTTCGCTTTCAATTTTAATTTGACTAAAAATCTTTCTAGTCTCAAACTGAGATAATAAACCTTCAAACGGTAACCCTTTCTCTTGCAAATAAGTATGCCAACCAAGAGCTCCGAGTCCAAGTGCTCTACCTTTTTCTGCAGATCTAACAGAGTTTTCAAACCCAATTTTTCCTTTGGCTCTTTGGATAAATTCTTCAAGTACGCCATCAAGAAACCAGATAGCATCATAAATAATATTAGTATCTTTCCACTCATCGTATTTAGCTAGGTTTAAACTAGACAAGCAACAGACAAAACTATGACTTTCATCAGTATGTAGAGTTATCTCGCTACATATGTTAGTCATATGAACTTTTAATCCATTTTGCTTGTATGCTTCTGGGTTATTTTTATTTGTATTTCCTTTAAAGAGTATATAAGGCTCTCCAGTTGCTTTACGTTTTTGAAGTAGTCTTCCCCATTTACGTCTAGCTTCTTGATTTCCTTGCTCAAGTCTTCGCATAAACTTGTCACCGACCACAGCACACTGATGTAGATTGAGTGATTGTCTATTGACGTCTCCTTTAGGTTCTCTGATCTCCAGCCATTCTTCAAAGTCGGGGTGATCAATATTGATGTTAACTGATGCAGCTCCGCGGCGGACAGATCCTTGATTAGTGGCGAGTATTGTTGAATCGTAGATTTTGCAAAACGGCACCACTCCATCAGATGTTCCATTACCTTTTATTTTAGCTCCAGCAGGTCTTATTTGATTAATACCAATGCCAACTCCGCCGCCATGCTTAGCGAGTAGCATCATCTCTAGATTCTTTTGGCCTATATCATTTATACTATCAGCAACGTCAATCCCAAAGCAACTAATAGGAAGCCCACGATCGGTGCCAGTATTACTGAGAACGGGACTGGCGAGACAAAGCCATCCTTTCCAAATATACTTAAAGAAAGTTTCGGCAAGTTCTGGTCTATCCAATCGTCTAGCCACTGTTGAGCAAACTCTGTTGTAGGCGTCTCTCGGGGTTTCTCCGTTAAGTAAATATCCCCCGGATATAGTCTTCTTGTATACTTCTGTTTCTCCCCACTCTGGATAGTCTTGTCCTTTAATCCATTCATTGTTCCACATTTAGTTAAATAATTTTTTGTAAGTTAAAGTAGTTGTTACGCTTCCAGTTAAAGCGGCTTTCATTATCGTGTCGTTTATTACAGTATATTTAATTAATAAGCTCCAGTTGTCTTCAGACATTGAAATTGTAGTTAACTCGTTGTCTGTTATGTGTTTAATAGATTCTTTAACTAAAGAATTGTTTTCAAAGCTAAAAGAATCTATTGTTAGTAAGTTATTATAATCATTGTGTGTTATAAGAACGTTGTAACTAGTATCGCTTGAATACCAAAATCCTTCAAATTTCTCTAACTGAGCGCTTACGCTTGTTACTATAAATAAAAGTAATAGTGTTATTTTATTTTTCATCTAATTCTAGTTTTTTCTCTTGTTTAACTTCTGCTGTTTTTTTAATCTCTTGTACTTTTTCTATTTCTGTTTTAAGCTCATCAACAGCTTTCTTATAACCTGGAAGCTTTTTTAGAACCTCTAAAGTTCCTCTAGATAGATCTTTAGTTTCATTTATATCATAAATAATTTGTTGTATTACTCTTGTCAATGCATCAACCTTGTTACGCATTTCAATTAATATACTTTCTTTCATTTTAATATGTTTTCCATTGAGTTTTACTTAATATAATTGGGCTAGCATCCGCGTGATGTGTAACCATATAACAGTTATCTTTTTCTGTTACTAAAACAGGTTTATCTTTAAATCTTTGCTTGTAAGTTTGTCTTACGTATTCTTCAATCTGTATACTCATGAATTACTTATTAAATAAATTAGATATCCTACTATTACATTTATGTTAACCGCTACTAAATTCCATTGCTTAGCCACTATAACTTGTGGAGTACACAATATACCTCCAATTATATAACTTATAGCCCCTATATTACCATAGTTTAATATATAAGGTCCAATCATTATAAACGCTGTGCCCATATATCCTAGTCGACCTGACAGCCTTTCGTTGACCGTCAGTCTTCTGTCTTTTACTAGTTTTTTAAAAAAGTTTTTATTCATTACCAAATATCTTCAAAATCTTCTCCTTCACCCGCTTTCGAGTAGTCAGTAGGACGAACAGCAAAAAAATCAGTATGAGTATGCCCGCCTGTAAGGTGGTAAAACCAGTTGAGGTTATTTGATCCTGACTCGTCGTAAGCAAAGTACTGCCCGAGGTCGAAGTAACCGAGTTCTGTAAGTTTTTCATTTAATCTTTTTCTAATGAATTGTTTTAAGTCATAAGCTTTAATGCCTTCTATATCGCCCATTTCAAACATCTTGTCAATATATGCTTCTTCAGCTACCAGCATTGTTGTTGCTGCTGTTACAACATCTTCTCTACATTCGTTTAAAAGAGTTTCATCTTCTTCGCACATGTGCCTGAATAATCTACAGCCCATTTTGCTGTGAAGAGATTCATCTCTTACAGACCATTTCATCTGTTGGCCAATGCCTTTAAGCAAATTACGGAGCTGAAAACTATATAACACAGCAAAAGCGGAATAGAGAGATACGCCTTCTGCAAATGCAGAAAAAATAGCGATAGACTTGCCAATCCCACGAGGGTCATTACCAGTGTAACTAACAAGGTTATCGAAGCGTTCTGCCGTGGTGGGCTCGTGTAAAAATGCTTCATAATCTTCTAATCCTAATGTTTCATTTAAATAACTATAAGCAACCGCGTGTATTGTTTCTTGCGAACCAAACATCATTGCCATTTGCTGTATCTCGTGCTTTGGAAACCAGTTAACTACATTTTGCGTCCAATAATCAGACACAGCACATTCTGTTTGAGCAAAACCTAATAGGATATTACCTACTAAGTTTTTTTCTTCTTTAGTTAATTTTTCATTCCAGTCTTTAAGATCACCTGACATTGGTATTTCAGTGTGTAACCAAAAGGCTTGCGCCTGTTTTAGCCAACCCTCTGTGTAATACTCAGGGAATTCAAAAGGTTTGTAGGCTATTCTTTCATCAAATAATCCCATTATTTATCAATTTTTAAAGCTATATCTATGCAAAAAGGTAGATACAGCACATGTTCATTAAATTCTTTTTCTTCGTAAGTTCTAATACCTGCTAATATTCCAGGGTAAAAGCCTACTGTAATTTCCCAATTTCTACTCATAACAGACTATATTAAATTCATTTTGTTTTTCTACAAGGTCTTTATAAAGCATATAACCTTTATTTTCCATAGTCCATTTAATCCATCGATCAACTTGTCTTTCAGAATACTTTTGCCTAGCTACGCTCTTAGCTTCTCGAGGATTAACTCTACCGTTATATCGCATTCTTTTTGGTTTTGAGGTTTATATAATGTATAACTAGGAAATTGATTAGTGACCAATTGTTTGAATAATTTCCATCGCATTGGAAAAGATTCATTAGCTCTACCTTTTGTTTCTATTATAAAATCTTGGCCAATAAAATCAGGCGTATACTTTATGGGTAGTATTCTTTTGCTACCTCTGTTAGTATAGTCACCTTTGCCATTAGCTTGTCTTTCGTAGCATTCGTTTTCAAAATGAAAACCATTTAACAAAACAAAAGTTTCACCTTCATATTTAGCTTTAATCTTGGCTTTTCTAAGAGCCATATACATATATCGTTCAAGTCCTGAAGCAAAGTTTATACCATCGTAAGAAACTTTTTTAGACTGAACAGGACCTTTTTTTCTTTTATAAGGTTTTTTCATAATGTTCTCCTGTGTTTCCGTTTTGAGCTATTATTTTCATACGTTCATCATCCTCTTCGAAAGCATGAGCAGAGCAAGGTGACACTTTGTCATACTCTACGTTAATACGATTCAACATAACCTCTTCGACTTCATCAGCTAAACAGCGCTTAGCTGCTTCTATATAAAGTAGCGCATCCATAAGCTCTTCTTGTACATCAATTAAAAATCTATTAAGATCTTTCTCTTGACCTACAATTTCTTGCATCATAGTTGCACCGTACTTTTTTTGACCTATTAAGCTTCGTTGATCCATTTTATGGAGTACAGCTTGTACTATTTCGTCTTTAGTTTCTATTTTCATTATAAAGTTTCTTTAACGAAAGTTCCATTAACCATTGAACCTTTTCTTTTGTTAATAACATTGTAAGCAGACTCGATGCAGTACTCAATACTAACACCTCTTAAATGAGCTAAGTTAGTTAAAACAACAACCATATCACCTATAGCATCTATAACTTCTGGTTGATCGTCTTTAAGTATTGCTTGAGCTAATTCACCAGCTTCTTCTTGTAATTTAATATACTGAGTTTTAGCATCACCTTTAGAGTATAAGCCCCTATTGTCAGCCCACTCTCTTATTAGCTGAAACTGTTCAATTACAGGTGCTGTTTCAGTTACTTCGTCAAAAGCATAAGAAAAAGCTTTATTGTACACGTAGGATCTTTTATCATTGTACATTGATGATTTAACATTAGCCATGATCCAGTTTATAGATTCAGTAGTTAGCTCAAAAGAACCGTGAGAAGTTTCCCATTTTGTTCCTATGCTATCCATTAAATTGCCTTTTAATTTGTTTACCGGATGAGGAAAAGTTGATGTTTGCTCGGTAGCATTTATTTTCATTTGATTAGATTTTTTAATTAATTGATTGTATTTTTGCCTATCAACCTTGTAGCCATAAGACTTTTGAAGTTCTATCTCCTTGTCTGATATATAATCTATATCATCACTAGAATCAAGAACCTCGTATTCGTCTGCTTTGTATCCTTGGATAAGCGTAACTCTATTATTAAGATTACTTGTTACACCTATTTTTTTACCTGGAATATGGTATAAATAATACATAATTTATTTTATTTTTTCGTTATACAAATGTAAGTTATGAGCGAAGTGATAGTAACTACCTATTTTCATAGAAAGTCTCTCTGCAACAGTTTCTTGTAGCGATGCAAAACAGTATTGATCGTTGCAAAAGCCGTACCAGAGATCGTTAGAACGCATTAGAACTGACATCTCAAGCTTATCGTTAAGTATGGTAAACTGAACTGCATAAGTACAAGGCATATCTTTAGCGTAGGTATCAATTTCTTTGCCGTCATAAATAGATATTACAGCTTGTCTTGTGTCTTTGTTAGACTTTAACATGGCTACAACTTTATCTAGTTGATGATTTCTTTCCCATTGCCAACCATAGTTAGATCTTACTAATCTACTTGAGTCTGCCATTGTTTCCCATATAGGTGGAATTGATCCGTAGATATCACCTAATTTGTCTATACTAGGATCACCTGAAAGATACCATTGCCATTCAGCCTCTGCATACTTCTCGTTGAAACTTCTATAGTCAGCTTTTATATTTTTATCTTTAGGATTATGTATGTAAAATCCTACATTAAATAAAGCTTTAGTGTTATCAAAACCAACACCATGAGTTTTAATTTTAATGTAAAAATAATCAAACGCTTCACTTGCAGTTTTAAAATTAGATTTTATTTTCATTTATTTCTTTTGTTATAATAATATATACAATACCTATACATTATCTCCATTATGCTATGTTTGTCACATATTTCAGGAGAATTATGAACTGTTTTGTGTTTGCCTGGAAGACTTATACCTACAGCCCAAGAACCTATTATGTCTTTAACGGCTACAGGGCTTATTATTATATTGTTTTTAACACAGTATAAGTAAGCTTCTTCCTCTTCTTTTGATTGTATGTAGTTGTCTGGTAATCTTCTTTTAGCTTGTTCTTTAGCTTTTTTAGATCCTACGCTCATTCCCAGGGCATAGGTTCGTTAGACATATCTACAGGCTCATGAGGCACAAAACAACCTGATTTAGGTTCCCATTTAAAATGAGCTTCAGCACCGTTCTCACCTAAGTTTTGGAACTTGACTTTGAGAACTTTTGCCTTAACTGTCCTATTTTCATAGTCACGATGTACGAGTATACCATGATAGCTAGCATCATACCATTCACCGCCACCTTTAATGTTGTACATAGTTGGTTCTTCAATTTTACCATTTCCATCTTTATACATTTTAGTAGGGTGAGCAACTATAAATACTAATACATCAAATTTCTTAGCAAATATTTCTATCTTACTGAGATACTCCATAGTATATCTGTTAATATCTTCAGTCTTACAGTCAACATCTCTGACTTTATTAAATGGATCAATAACTAAACATTTAATACCTTTACGTTTAACTAACTCAGCGCCTTTACGTAGCACTGATTCTAAAGTATAGCGTTCCATGTCTATATGATAGAAGTTTTCATTAACATGATCAGCAATTTGATTCCATTTATCGCTGTGTATATCTGCAGCACTTGGCATGCCTTGCCAAACCTTACGCATTATTTTATGTGCGTGCAAATAAGTTGGTGCATTCTCAGGTGAAGCAAACGCCGTTTTCCAGCCATAGTTTTGGTTATACCCAACAACCATTTGATCGACAAAATCCGATTTACCGCTAGACGGAATACCAGTGACAGTAATGAATTGACCAGTGTAAGTCGAAAATATGTCGTCGAAATTCTGTAGGCCAACTTGAAATCCTGGTTTAAAACCATTACGAACAAAGTCCGTAATCTCACCTTCGATATCTTTAAATGTTGTGACGTTCTCAAGCGGTACTGGTCTCGCTCCGGTAATACACTCTGCCAGTTTTTCTTTTCCATGTTTAAGTAAGTATTCGTTTGCATCTTTACAGTCATCAAATGAAGCTAAGAAACAAACTTCAGCACCAAGTCTTCTTATAAGTTCTTGTTGCAAAGCTTGACCAGCTTCGTCTGCATCAACAGCTAATATTATTTTTTCTTTATCTTCAAAGTAATCAATACAACTATCAAGATAATCTAAATTATTACTGTTTAATGTAGCTCCGTTAGGTACAGATATTGAATTAGGTATGCCAGCTTCGTGTAATGCTAATACATCCATTTCGCCTTCTACTATAATACATTGATCATAACCTATTATACTATTTATATTATAAAAGACTTTCTCAGCGCCCTTATATAATTTAAAGTTCTTTCTTCCATCGCGATACTTAACATTAATAAGTTGATCGCCAATAAAATAATTGAACTTTATAACGTTCTCGGTTTTACCGGTTTGTGGCATATACTCTGGACCCTCGCCGATCTTAAGATCTTTGAGGGTTTTTTGAGTAATTCCTCTTGTACTAAACCAGTCTTCAACTTTAGTACTCACTTTTTGAACTGTAGGCGTATCTGGTCTTATGTAAACTTTTTCAGATGCGCCCTTGCGTTGATAAGTGTGTAGTTGAAAACTAGTGTTACAATTATGGCAAGTACCGAGACCACGTTCCCAATCATAAGAAGCACATTGTGCTTTCTGATTCTTAGGTTGTCTATTAGAAGAACACAAAGGACAAGTTCCCTGCGGTTTACCTTCGGCTAGACCATATTGATTGAAATCATCAATCAAGAATCCATTGATCTCACTTGTTTGCATTTAATCTTCTATTAAGGTTATTTCACCGTTTTTGTTTTTGCGAGCGGTTATATAATCCTCCATTTAAAATGGAAGATCATCTTCTACCTTCTGAGGCGCACTTGCCGATTGAAAACCTCCATTGCCTTGAGCATCATCTCTTGGCGGTACAGCTACATTACTTCCATTGGTCCAAACAACTTTAACATTACCTAAATAAACTTTAGGTGTTTTAGCTTCGCGTTCTTCTTTACTCTGCTCTATAATAATAGGACCATTGTTTCCGAAGTTATCAAGCTCGTCATTTAAAGTAATTGTAACAGGTAAGTATTTACCTTTTTTTCCTACATAGATCTTACTTTTGTCAATCTGATCTAAATTAATACTTGTTTTAATAATACTCGCCATTTTTAGTAAGTGTTTAATTGGTTAAACATTCTTGTTAACTGGTCTTTATTAGCTCCAGTGTTTCTACGTAGATTATCTACTGCTTTTACGTGATTTTGGTTTGTGTAAAAGTTGGTTTCATTGGTTTTGATTCCTGTTACGGAACATACTTTTTTTCTGGTTCTTGGCATAATTAAAGTGTTTCTGATTTAAAATATTGGTTTGGGTCAAAATCTTTACTGTCAAAGAATAGCTCATACTGAGCTACCGCTTCTTGCACCTTACGTTGACCTTTTTCGTAAAATGAGCTTGAACATTCGCATATTTTTATTTGATGGGTGTTTTTGTCTATAACTATAAATAGCATGTCATAGCCAAATAACTGATTGTAGATAAAAGCTTGGCTGTCGTAATTGTACTTAGATGCAGAGTATCTGAATTTCTCTATATCGTTGGTAGTTTTTAAGTCTATAACTAATCTTTCACTGTGATTAACTATGTCAGCTTTGCCTTTCCACATTTTACCCTCAATCTCTTTAATGCCTGGAATTTCATATTCTACTTCTCCACTAGTAATTAGATCTTTGCATACGGTGTTAGACATCATCTTGTCAACCATTAACTCAATTTGATCTACTTCTTGTTGTAGTAAACATAATTCTCCATTAGAGATCTCTTTATACGCTTTAGTATTCCTTGTAGTCGACTGTACTATCTTAAAGTTTTTAAGCTTATTAGGTTCTAGTATAGCGGTATGAAAATAACCGCCAACTAAGAACGCTGGTATAGTCTTTTGAGGAATATGAAGCGCTAAAGGATTTTTTAATAAAGTAGATATATCAGAGTTGCTTAGATATTGCTTTCCAAACTTACCGTAGTAATGCTCATCTTCTTCTAACTTTTTTAAAATTGCTTTAGTGTCCATTTATAGTGTTGTTAATTCTTGTTCCACCTCCTTGGTTAGAACATACTTAGCTTTGATAGCTTCTAGTTTACCGCCTGACTTAATGAAATCTTTTGCCTTAGCTATCTGCGTAGCATTCATTGGTGTTTTTGAGTGGTCATTACTAGCGTCACTATCTTGGGTGTCGTCAATTAGAAACAAATTACCTAAAGAATATTTCTTACCATAAGAAGATGCAGAGCCAAATTGCTGAGGTGTTTGCATACCTTTTTGTAGTAAGTCAACACCAACTAAAGCTGTAGCTGAAACATGGTTTTCACCATCTGAAATCGTAGCTTTGCTTTCTAGTATAGGCATTGGTTGGCTATTGATTAATGTCTCGTTAATCGTAACCGATACTCCTAGTTCTAATAGATAGGGTTTTGTTGCTTCTAAAATGTCTTCGGCAGATCTGAAGTTGTACTTACCGAATGAGTTAAATCTACTTTTCTTCGATTTAAACTTTGTCTGAATAGTTGAGAGCTTTTCGTTTATTGTCATTGAATTGTGGTGTTTGGTCTTATATATATAATCACATATATAAAACTGGTTTTACATTTATATTAATATTTAACTTACAGATAATCAAGCACTTGCGCAGGGTCTACATTTTTAATTAAACTTTGTACAGCTTGCTTCTTTAACTCTGAAACTCTTACATAATCACTAGCTCCTTTTATGTTTAATTTAGCAGCTATTTCTTTAGCAGAGTGCCTGTCACAGTCTAATCCGTAAGACAATCTTAATACTTCGTATTCGTTTTCAGTTAAATGCTTTAACATTAAACTTTTTAAATAAGAATTTAATAAAGCTATATTATACGGCTCTGATTTATCAGGCACTTGATATGTCATGTCTTCATCATCGTCATAAGGATTATCATCAATACTTAAAAATATGCTATTAAAGAACATGCTAACCATCTTCTCGTCATTAGGATTTTTACGTATTTCGTTCATCTTATGCTCTGGTATGCGTATATCGCCTCTATTTATATCTACAGCTCTGCGAATAGAACCTTTAATACGTTTAGAAAAGAAAGACTTTAAGGTTTTTTCTTGATCTTCAGAGCTTTCCAGTGTTAGATAGTCTAATTTGTCAACTGACTTTATAAGACCAACTGATCCTTCTTGAATAAGATCGGTTATTGTCATGACGCCTGAGGCTTGTTGACTGGTTGAGAATTTACGAGCTATGTTTTCTACAAGAGGTAAAAACTTAGTTATAAGTTCATTTCTTTCGTAGCCAGTAAGATCTTTGAGGTCAGGTTGCGAAGCTTTGACATCCTCTTTATATCTTATATAGTTCTTAATATTATATTTTTTCATTGAGAATTAATTTTTCATGTTTAAGTTCATTGTTCATTTTTCTATGTACTGTTCTAGTTGAGCAATTAAGCGCCTTAGATAAACCTTTAATTGTTATAGTATGTCCTTCGTCATTTATAGCTAGCATAGCCTCGTAGATGTCTTCTATCGTTATGCTTGTTTTTCTACCAATTAACTTACCTACTATTTTTAGTTTTTCATCAGTGCTCAGTCCTGTGTAATCATTGAATATAACCTTTCTTAGTTTATTATTTGGAGGTTCTTCAAGATCACTCTGGTTTATATCTCGTATTATATTAGTTAACTTGTCGGGTTTTATGGTGAATGTAGTAAATCCATTGTCTTTGTTTGAAATAAATATGCATAGCTTCTTGAATTTATTTTCATTAAGATTAGGATTTAAAAACCATATAACTCGTAAGTGCCAACGTAAAGATTTATACGTATTGATCAATGCTTTACTTCTAAATAAATCATAAAACTCATACGTACCCTCTTCGAAATAATATCCCCAGTCAAACGAATGACTAGGTTTATCTAACACAGGAAGTCTCCTATATATGATACGGTTATCGTTTAAATGTTCTATTTTTCTGTGTGACATTAGCCTGTTACTCTTAGTAGTTAATAGCCTATTGTCATATTAATATGACATGTTTTTAAGTCTACGGCTATATTTACGAATTAAAATTGCTTTACGCCTAAGTTCAGGTTCATCTAAATGCGTATCATTTCTTGTTGAAATTAATATTTCATCAATTATTTCTTGTCTTAATTCGTATATACTCTGCCATAAAAAAGTTTTATGATCTCGTCTTCTTGTGCACCAAATTTTGAGGTTTCCTAGATTTATTGTCATTTTTTCTAAAAGTTTTTATAGTAGATTTAACTATTTCGTTTGTTTCTGTTAGATGTTTGTATAGTTTTATACTCATATTTGTTTTTCTTTGTTACATTTACTACATTTTGTTAAATATCCTGCATTTAAAGCACCGCAACCGCAGTTCCAAGCGCTGTTTACTAGTGATTTATTCATTTGCAATCTATTAAATATCCGTTCATAACTTGCTCGCAATAATCTTTACGAGAATAACTTAGCCAGCCAAAAGAATGTTGTCCAGGTCTAAGTTCTAATTTACTCCAACGCTCATATGAATTGTCATAATATATACAGTCACACATTGTTTCCGGTACTACATAAACATCTTGCTCAAATATATCTTCAACAAAACAAGACTGCAATAACACTAGTAGTAATAATGTTTTAATTTTATTCATAATTTCTGATAGCTTTAAATAGTGGATGGCGATAAGAACCTGCTGGAGTTTTTTGAAAGAACGTGAATGTTGCTACCTTGCCAATATATGAGTCGGCATTGGTGAGCATGGTTCGCATAATATCATAAGTTTCCATAACAGGCATACCAAAAGAAATACCGTTACTGTCAACAGCAAGAAACTTCCCAATTGTACCACTACGTTTACCTTTTCCTTCAACAAAGCCAGTGATTGTTGCTTCTGTGTCTTGGAATGCTTTGAACTTGAGTAAGTTATTTGATCGTTTGTTTTCATAAGGTAAGTTTGTACGTAGTATAGAGCCTTCGTAGCCGGCTTTTAGGTTTTGATTGTTAAAGATAGTGGCTAAGCCTTTATTAGGTGTTAGAGTAGTTGCTACTGAGCGTACTTGAGGTAAGTTATAACCTAAAACCATTAGACGTATACATCTGTTGCGGAAGTCAAACGAATGATTGTTAGTTGTTTGAATATAATCGTAGCAGTGAAACTGAATAAGAGTTTGATCTTTAGTAGCGTGCTGAGTACGTACAAGAGATATAATCTTGTTAAAGTTATCTTTGAAATCGTGATTGTAAAGCTCGCCGTCTAGTACAATAGTTGGGTTTGTTGCAAAGAAAGGTTTTAGTTGGCGACGTAGATGCTGAACGTTTTTGAACTTTTTACCGCTGCGACTAAATGCGCCTTGCTTTGTGAATACACAACGCACGCCGTCAAGCTTAGGTTGTAAGAACATAGTTTGATTCCAGTTGATAGCTTTTTTTTGTTGTGCGAATGCAAGCATTGCGAATTTACCTTGTTTAATCGAGTTTATCATATTTGTTTTTAATTATTTGTATTTTTCTTTTTATTATTTTAGCTTTTTCGTAAGATTCTTCTTGTACGTATCTGTCTAGTAGGCTTTGTAATCTTATAAGCTCTAGGTCTAGCGATTGTTTGTCAAGGTCATCTTTACTTTCTATTATAAAGTCTGATTGACTGTCTTGATTCTCAAAGACTAGATGTACTTCTGATGATACGTTGAATATAGCTTTCACAACTTTAGTTGCTACACGTACGGCTAAATCATCCATTTGTTTGTCTGTCATATATATATATTATCCTATTGTGTTCGTATTTAGTTTGTAATTATTCTAAGTCACGATTTGCTAGCAACTGTAAAAACTCTACACCTGTCATTTTCTCTTTTTCAGGCTCGTGATCAGCATCGTATTTATCAATCAGTTTATCAGGTTGACCTACAAAAACCACTTTGTTTTGCCATACGTCATAGATTGATATAAAGACCTCAGATGTATCGTTTTTAGGGAAGATGGTATAGATATACTCTTGGCCCATATCGACCTCAGAGATAGCTAGAAGTTCAATTCTGTTAGTGTCTTCTAGTATACTTACAAAGTCAATTGCAAACTCACTTACGTTTTTATTTTTAATGGTTTTACAAACTTTAGCTAAGTCTACGCCTAATCCTGAAGGATATCCATCAAAATGTCTGTATATATTAAAGAAAGCTTTTTCTACGTGGTTATGTGCTTCGTCATAAGCCAAACCTTCTTGTCTTGGTATTACTCTTATTAATGCTCGTGTAGCCATTATGTTATAGTTTGTTGGTTTAAAATGTGTAGTATTACTTGTCTAGCGGTGCCTTGAATGGTTTCTTGTGCGCCTTGAGCGTTTCCGTACTGTAGAACATATAAGCTAGGTTTATGTGGTCTAGGAGGCGGACTATATTTATTGCCTGCCATTATTCTATTAAGTTCATTTTAAAGTAATCTCTTACTTCGTTCATTTTGCTTAATCCTATATCGTAAGCATTATAAACATAATTTACTTTGTCATCAATATTTTTAAGTAGTTTGATGTTGTTTACTTTGTCTAGTAATTCAATTTCTTTATTTGTCATATTATATATTTGTTTCGTTTAGTAGTGCTATATGATTCCATATTGTTAATTCTCTACGTTTAAAAGAGATCTGAACGTCTATCATTTCTTGAGTATAAGCAAAGTAAGGTTTTTGTATTGCTAAATACTCTAAGCTGTTTTCTAGTACGTTAATCTTAGCAAAGCATTTGTTTGTTGTTCTATCTTTAATTTCTGTATCTGTCATAATTATCCTATATATGTTAATCCTTTATAATTAAACCAAGACTTGACACCTGGAGTTTTAACCACCTTGCCGTGCTCATCAATGTCTTCACATGATATATAGGCGAACGTTGGAGGTAAATCGCCTAGCATATAGCCTTTGTAGCTTTTACCATTAAGTTTGATTCTAGTTTTGTTTACTTTTTTTAGTTTGTTCATATTTATTAATTGTTTAAGTTGCGGTCTGAACGGGACTCGAACCCGTGGCCTCTTGCGTGACAGGCAAGTATTCTAACCATCTGAACTATCAGACCTTTGAGGTAATGAACGGAATCGAACCGCTGTTAATAGATTTGCAATCTATTGCCTAACCACTCGGCCACATTACCTTTTGAGCGAGAGATCGGGTTCGAACCGACGACCATCTGCTTGGAAGGCAGAAGCTCTACCAGCTGAGCTACTCTCGCATTTTACATTTTTTACATTTACACGGTATCCATACAGAGTACTTGCACATTTCGTTATCCTTTGGAGTAACTATTGCTAGCTTGTATTTAAC
>Ga0307984_1000547_pt1 | contig 16485 bp, 14 predicted proteins | sample EllFjometageno78_FD_203169 | JGI IMG/M metagenome (GOLD analysis project Ga0307984, IMG submission 203169) | Marine microbial communities from Ellis Fjord, Antarctic Ocean - #78 | ecosystem: Environmental > Aquatic > Marine > Unclassified | place: Southern Ocean | collected 2014-10-09
GACAGTTTCTTCGTCGATTTTTGTAAATAAGATAGGTAGATCTCCCAACAAGGTGCCGTTATTTACAAGTGTCGAGGAGACGTCTTTCCAAGTAGATCCATTTACTCCGAATGAGATAGATATTTTCTCAGCAGTTCTAGGAAGGAAAGGTTCGAGAACGATTCCTAAGTTTCCAACCACTTGGCAGGCAAGGTGCATGATGGTTTTTACTCTATCGGGATCAGTTTTTTGAAACTTCCACGGCTCCTCCTCGGTGAGGTATTTGTTCCCACGTCGGGCGACATTCATCGCTTCGAGTTGGGCTTCCCGGTAGCGGTGTCGCAATATTAAATCACCGATCCTTTCACCAGCTCCTTCAAGCACCTCAATAAGCGCCTTGTCGACATCCGTTAAAACAGAGTCCTTCGGAGCGTCTGGGACAACACCTTCGTAATACTTTTGAGTAAGCACGACGACACGATTCACGAAATTCCCAAGCACATCTGCCAGTTCGTTATTTATCCTGTCCCTGTAATCGTTCCAGGTAAATTCACTGTCCCGCTGCTCTGGCATGATAGACGTCAGAACGTATCGCATCGGATCGCTTCCCGATGGACTGTTTTCCAAGAATTCACTCACCCAAACAGCCCAATTTCTAGAAGTTGAAATTTTATCACCCTCAAGATTCATGAACTCATTCGCAGGTACATGGTGAGGCAAAATAAAGCCTCCGTGTTGCTTAAGTAAAATAGGAAAGATGATACAGTGAAATACAATGTTGTCCTTTCCTATAAAATGTAGTAATTCGGTGTCCTCATTCTGCCACCAGTCGCGCCAATCCTGACCATTTTTCTCAGCCCACTCCATGGTGGCTGTAATATATCCAACTGGGGCATCAAGCCAAACGTAGAGGACCTTTCCTTCAGCACCTTCTACAGGAACCGGTACTCCCCACTTCAAATCTCGAGTCATAGCCCTACTTTGCAATCCGCCGTCTATCCAACTTTTACATTGGCCTATAACATGACTTTTCCAAGCCTTAGCATCATGATGTGCCTTGCCGTTAAGCATCCCATTTTCTATGTAGTCCTTTAACCAGTTCTCATGCTTGCCCATAGGCAAATACCAAAGTGTAGTTGGCTTCAAAACCGGTTTGGCACCACTAAGAGTCGACTTGGGATTTATAAGTTCTGTTGGAGAAAGCGTGGACCCACATTTCTCGCACTGATCTCCATAGGCCTCGTCTGCATTACATGTAGGACACGTACCAGTAATATATCTATCGGCTAAAAACTGATCAGCTTCTTCGTCGTAATACTGCTCCTGAGTCTTTACTTCAAAACTGTCATTCTTGAGAAGTTGCAAGAAAAAATCTTGCGCCACCTTGTGATGTTTTTCACTGGAAGTTCTGCTATAGTGATCGAAACTGATATCCAGCCCTTTAAACGCCCCTTGCATTTCAACGTGATATTTATCTACGATTTCACGAGGTGTCGTTCCATCTTTTTTCGCCCTCAATGTAATCGCAGCTCCGTGCTCATCACTTCCACACACCCAAAGAACCTCTTCCCCCGCACTACGCAAATATCTAACATAAATATCCGCTGGCAAATACGCCCCAGCCATATGCCCCACGTGAATAGGCCCGTTTGCATATGGAAGAGCCGAAGTAATTAGCCGCCTTTTCGGAGTCCTAATTAATTGGGTCGTTGATTGCGTTTTATTCATTAGCCCAAAAATACCTCACTCCTCCCAGACTCATTAACTTCACCGCAAAGAATGTCACACAAAGTTTTTCATAGACCTTCCATAAGACGCTTTCATGAGCTCAATCAGACCTAAATACCTCAAGCCAGGCGATAAAATTATGCTCGTCGCTCCAGCCCGCTTCGTCTCACCAGTCACCATCCAAGATGCTGCCTCGACTGTGCTTGCTGCTGGATTCACCCCGGTAATTCCGCCAGAACTCGACGCGCGACAACACCAATTTGCGGGTTCCGACTCTCATCGCGCCTCCCTTCTCAATTCCGCTTTCCGAGATCAATCTATACGTGCGGTCTTCGCCCTCCGTGGTGGCTACGGCTCAGGCCGTCTGCTCCCGCTTCTAGATTCCTCAGCCTACAAAGCTGACCCCACTTGGATTGTGGGCTTCTCTGACATTACAGCACTCCACGCCTGGTCGACGAACCTCGGAATCTCCTCACTTCACGCGCCAGTAGCCTCCACTTTAAGCTCAACATTACCGGCAGATGTCGAGGCAATATGGTCGAACCTGCGAGGAGAATGTGATTTCAACCCCAATGTGAAAGTCACGGGAGGAAATCTCAGCGTCCTCTACTCACTTCTCGGCACCCCCTATTTCCCAAATGTTGGTGGATCATCTCTATTTCTTGAGGACATCGATGAATACCTCTACCACATAGATAGAATGTTTCTCGCTTTTAAACTCGCCGGTGTATTCGAAAAGGCAGAAGGACTCATTGTTGGAACTTTCTCAGATCTACGAGACAATACGATCTCCGATGGACAAACCATTGACAATCCCTTCGGTCTTGATTTGCGAGAAATCATCTCATCCCACGTCCCTTCAGACTACGCTGTCCAGTTCGACAATTCCATGGGACATGGAGAGAGGAACTACCCGCTAGTGTTAGGGTAAGAAACATTACGGAGTTAAATTTGCCTCATGTATGGAAAAATGAAATCACACCTCCAGCAGGAACTCGTAAATATTGAGGAGGCTGGTCTTTTTAAAAGTGAACGAATTATTGCAACTTCTCAGGATGCGGTGATTAAGCTGATTGACGGCACTGAAGTTCTAAATTTTTGTGCGAATAATTATCTCGGGCTGAGTAACCATCCAAGGGTAGTAAATGCAGCAAAAAAGACGTTAGATACACACGGGTTTGGGATGAGTTCTGTGAGATTTATTTGTGGGACACAAGATATTCATAAGGAACTTGAGAGGACGATTGCCGATTTTCACCAAACGGATGACACCATACTTTACGCTGCCGCTTTTGATGCTAACGGAGGAGTTTTCGAGCCACTTCTAACAGCAGAAGACGCAATTATTTCAGACTCCCTCAACCACGCTTCGATAATTGACGGCGTGCGTCTTTGCAAAGCCAAGAGATTCCGCTTCGCGAACAACGATATGGTTGATCTTGAGACACAACTTCAGGCAGCCATTGAAGCAGGTTCTCGCTTTAAAATCATTGTAACTGACGGCGTATTTTCTATGGACGGATATGTTGCCGAGATTGGAAAAATATGTGATCTCGCAGACAAGTACGACGCTTTAGTAATGGTGGATGAGTGCCACGCAACTGGTTTTATCGGCAAAACAGGTAGAGGATCAATCGAGCTACGCGAGGCCCTCGGAAGAGTGGATATTATAACGGGCACTCTCGGAAAAGCTCTCGGCGGCGCGATGGGTGGATTTACAACAGGCCGCAAAGAAATCATCGAACTTCTGCGTCAACGTTCTCGCCCCTACCTCTTTTCAAACTCTCTCGCTCCGACAATCGTCGGGGCATCACTCGAAGTCTTTAAGATGCTCGACGAAAGTACTGAGCTCCGCGACCGCCTCGAGGAAAATACCAAGTATTTCAAAGACGGTCTGCGCAATGCAGGGCTCCCTTTCAATGACGGCGAGTCAGCGATCGTCCCCGTGATGCTTGGCGATGCCCGCCTGTCTCAAAATATGGCGAACCGCCTGCTCGAAGAAGGCATATACGTAATCGGATTTTTCTTCCCTGTGGTGCCTAAAGGTGCAGCTCGAATTAGAGTCCAACTCTCAGCTGCCCATACGAAAGAACATCTCGACCGTGCTCTTGCCGCTTTCGAAAAGGTAGCCCGCGAACTCGGGGTTATCGATTAGTATGCCCGCTTCAAGCTCGGACAAGTTCATTATCGTAGGTGCCGGCCTTGCCGGAACCCTTATGGCCTGGGAGCTTGAGAAGCGGGGAGTGAATTATGAGGTTTGGGATTCACCGAAGGATCCAATTAAATCTTCACGAACACCGAGCCATCCGTCACCCCCCAACACCTCTAACAAAGCCTCGCGTGTTGCAGGGGGAATGTTCAACCCGGTCTCGTTTAAAAGAATAGTCGAGGTTTGGAATGCAAGGGAGCATCTGGACGTGATGCGTGACACATATCTAAAGATTGAATCTTTCTTAAAGTTACCGGGTAAAATTCTTCATACGTCTCCTATTCTTCGCGTCTTCCCAAATTCTCAGTATAGAATGCTTTGGGAAAAGAGATTACAAGATGATCATCCGGTATCACAATTTTTAGAGCCTGTTAGTGATGAGGTTCCAAACGATATTGTTGCTCCACATGGTTTCGGAGTTGTGCCTGAAGCGGGTTGGGTCGACTTGCCATTTTTGCTGGATTCTTTTCGTTCTTATCTTGAATCTAAAGGGAAATTTATAGAAAAAACCTACAACTCTACATTTGATAACAACATTCACTCTTCATTCTTGATAGACTGTCGGGGAGTAGGAGCAACAGAAGACCTTGCAAATCACAATCTTAAAATTCAATCTGATCACGGTGAGGTACTCACAATAAAGTCCAATATTGAAACTAAAAACATGTGTGTGAATAGAGTCAAATGGCTCCTTCCTAAAGGGAATCACACCTACAAATTGGGAGCAACATACAAGTGGAATGTTGCAAATAGTATTCCTTCTGACGAGGGTCGAGAAGAACTCCTAACGGGTATTAAGCCTGTTATATCATCAGAGGTTTTCGATCATTTTGAGATAATGAATCACGAGACAGGATTAAGGCCCGCTTCAAAAGACAGAAGGCCTTACGCTGGGAAAATCAATGAAAACACATACATTCTAAATGGATTTGGCACAAGAGGAGTATTGATTGGTCCAGCTACGGCAGCCCATTTAGTGAGGTATATTTTTGAAGATAAACAGCTACCTAAGGAAATCAATACAGCCCGATATTCTTCTTAAACACACCTATCTAACTCTTATAATCCCACACATTTACAAGTTAGGAACCCATCTTGTAAAATGAACTAAGAGCAAAAGGAGTAGTTAACTTCGTAAGATGCTCAGGCTCGGAATTAGAAATATTTATCTTCTACTTTTTGCGACAGTGATGTCGCTTTCGTTCTCTTGGTTACAATCTGACCAGGGAGGTCCTAAGCTCGACGAGGCAAACACAATTGCCATTACGAAAGCAAGCTTTTTATTTCAATTTGCAAGGAGCAATGATTGGCCAAACGATAAAAAACAAGGGAATTTTAGAATAGGTATTCAGGGTAATACTGCTCTATATAATTTGTTAGTAGAGAAGTATGCAGGACAATCCATAGGAAGTCAAATGCTCGAAGTTGTCGAACTTAATGACTTTGTACTAAAGAGTGAATTCATCCATGTTTTGTACACTGAATCTGAGGGGGAGGAACTCCTACAATTAATAGAGTACACTGCTGAAAAACCCATTATGGTTGTTACTTCAGTAGATTCAGACACGGCAATGCCTGATGGAGCTGTTGTGAATTTTGTGGTTCAAACCAGCAGAATTCGTTATGAGCTCGATATGGAAAATGCATTAAAGCGAGGGCTGATTGTGGGGAATAGAATTTTATCATGGGCAATCACGAGATGAAAAATTATATAGGAACAATATTGGTGCTTATCCTATGTGTTTTTGGGTCTACACGATCGTACTCTCAGAATTCGCATTCTGACGACATTGTAGATACTGCAATCGATTTGGCTGAGCAGGAGTTATTTGATGAAGCTATAAAAATGATCGAACCCGCTCTTTTAAAGGAGGCGAAAGACAATGCACGAGCTTGGTATGTAGCTGGATATTCTCACAAAGAAAAGTTTAAAAGGCAGGTGTATGTGGGGTCTTCCACTTCTGGTTTGGCCTTAGGTGAGAGGAGTAAAGCTGTTGCCCAACTAATTAAAGCTTACGAAATCGACTCAAAAACAAAAACCACTTCGCCCACAATTTCCTCGCTATCGCTAGATGCTCTAGATTATCTTTCAAAGACCTATATGAATGATGTGGTGAGTGGTGTGCGTGGGTTTACTAGGGGGATGGATGAGAAGATTTTAGAGTACTTTAATGAATTCGTGAAAATTCGCAGGACAATTGATAAAAACGAAGATTGGACCAGTGAGGAGGTCGAGATTGAAAAGAATTTAGCCAGGGCCAACAGGTTGTTACTGGAAAATACATCAACTGATTCTGAGGAGCTTTTTACAAGAGTTATCGATCATTATACGAGAGCTATAGAATTGGATGCAAACGATTATACCTCGAGATATAATTTAGCTATTAACCTATACAATAGAGGGGTCTCGAGACTGAAATCGATCGATCACACAACTGCGATGTTCGAGCTTATGGAAATCCAAGATGCCTGTGTGGAACTTTTCGAAAAGGCATTAAACCCTATGCTTGCAGCACATCTAATGTCCCCCGAGAGGAAAGAAACTTTGAAGGGGCTTGTGACGATTTACAAGGCACTAAGCAATGAAGATGAGAGTGATAAATACAAGCGTGCTCTAGAGGCTGTGGTGAAAGCAGATAGCGAGTAATATGGAAAACTCGAGCATAAAATTTAGGTTTACGATTGGATGGAGAATGGGGATTGGGTTTGGGATTTTCACCCTCGCCGTAGGAGCATTATTTGTCCAAACCAGATCTTTGTTAGGTGAGAGTAGGGTGATTGGTGAGAAGATCGACAAAGAACTTGTCCCAAGTATTGAAGCACTTGAAGAATTAGATCGCTCGCTCGGTACGGCGCGTGGCAGCATTAAGCATTGGATTGCTGTTCAGAGCCGCTCTGACGATGCTGAGAAACGTTCTTTACGGACTTACATCTCTACAACCATCCCCGAGAATATTACCGCATTAACAGAGATGAGCACAGCTTGGGAGGACGAGGCAAAAGCTCAACTAGACAGCCTTCATCAGGATATAGAAAGCTTGTTCTTAGTTTACAACGATATTATGAGGATGTTGCCTGATTTTCCGAGCTATGACAACCCCATTGCGATGATGGACGCTGAGTACTACGCTCTAGAAGGCTCAGATCTTCCGCTTTACAACAACAGCATTCGCACGAGACTTAATTTCCTTTCATCTGCTCAAACATCTTCACTTCGAGCAGCCACTTCTCAGATGGAGGACTTGGGAGATAAACTAAGTTTCTTTGCTGGGTCCGTTTCCCTTGCAGTCCTTGTCTTGGGAATTATCGTGGGTCTTGCCTTGACAAGATCCATACTTGTGCCGGTGCGCCATCTTAAACACGCTTTGTTATTTATGGGAAGGGGTCAGCAGCCGAAGAATAAGGTTCCCATCACGCCAGATGAGATTGGAGATATGGCCGTAGCCGTTAATCGACTGGCAGAGGGGCTTCAAAAAACCAGAAAATTTTCTGAAGCTGTGGGTTCTGGAGATTTCAACGCCCCGTATGAACCACTTAGTGAGGATGATTCTTTAGGTCATGCTCTTCTGAGTATGCGTGACGATTTGGCTGCCACTGAATTAGAGCTTGCCCAAAAGGTTGTGGATAGGACTGCAGAAATGTCCAAGCAAAAGAAAAGAGCGGAAGACCTCTACAGCGATCTGCGCGACAGTATCAACTATGCCTTAAGGATTCAGGAATCCATTCTACCAACAGAAAAAGAAGTGTCAGAGGTTTTCGACAATTCAGCAGTTTTCTATCGACCTAGAGATATCGTTTCCGGAGACTTCTACTTTTTCCGCTCTGTAGGTAGAATTAGACTTGTCGCCGCAGTTGACTGTACTGGGCATGGCGTGCCTGGAGCATTTATGAGCTTGGTGGGATATAACGCTCTAAGCCATGTGACGAAGGTTTTCACCGAACCCAGTAAAATTCTAGATAGACTTAACTCTGCTGCTTTAGAAGTTCTTAGTTCGGAAACTTCACCAGACCACCTTCAAGATGGGATGGATCTTGCCATGTTAGCTGTGGATATGGAAAAAATGGAGCTTCAATTTTCAGGGGCAAACAACCCCTTGTATGTAGTGAGAGAAGGAGAACTCCATGAAATGAAAGCTGATAAATTTGCGATTGCTTCATTCAAGCCCGACTCGAAGTCTTACACCCAACAGGTCTTCCCTCTCGAGGCGGGAGACACCATTTTTGCTTCCACAGACGGATTTGTTGATCAATTCGGTGGACCTTTCGGTAAAAAATATATGCGTCGTCGTTTCAGAGAACTGTTAATTCGACTTGCTGCATTGCCTATCACGTTGCATAAAGATGAATTGGCAAAAGAGTTTGACGGTTGGAAGGCAAAAGAAGAACAAGTGGATGATGTCCTTGTAATTAGCATACGGATATAATGCTTAGGAAACCTTCACGAATTTAAAAACGCTGTTGTGGACTCTAAAAACAGCACGGGTTCTTGAGCATGTAACCAATGGCCAGAGTTTTCTAGGCAAACATTTTCAAATTGTAAGTAAAGTTCTTCAAGTTCTGCTAGATCTTCAGAGCTTACATATTCTGAAAGAGCACCATAAATAAGTAACGTGGGTATGGTATTTTTTGAAAGGGCAATACGCTTGGTTATCCTGGATAAAGTATTAGACAAAACCTCTATATTAAATCGCCACGAATACCCACCCGATTTTTCTCTCCTTAAGTTTTTCATTAAAAAGGGAATCAGAACTTTATCTTGACCAAGTTTAGATTCGAGAACATTCAAGACTTCTTCGCGCGTGTTTGCTATTGCTGGGTTAGTTGCTTGAAGTGCTTGAAAAATGTGTTCATGGTGTGGAGTGTATTCCTTCGGGGAAATATCAGCAATGATTAATTTCGAAACCCTGCCTGGATGGTTTTCAGCAAAAAGCATCACAGTTTTACCTCCCATACTATGTCCTAAAAGACACGCTTTTTCAATTGAGTGGTCATCTAAATATTTCAGAAGATCGGATGCCATTAATTCATAGGAATGGTCTTGTGAATGAGGACTGCGTCCATGATTCCTTGCGTCTACAAGGTGTACTCTGAATTCTAAAGCATACTGCTTAGCAAGTGTTTGCCAGTTGTCAGCACTTCCTAAAAGACCATGTAAAATCACAAGATCTTCCTTTTCTTCACCTCCAATTATTCTGCTATGAAGCGTAACTGTAGCCATTTTAAACTTCTTTATTTAAGCATGCGCGATATTTAGCTACTGCGTTAGAAAGCCCCATGTAAAGAGCATCAGAAATAAGTGCGTGACCTATGCTTACCTCATCTAAGTAGGGGACATTGCGAGCAAAATCTCTAAGATTAGAAAGATCTAAATCATGGCCAGCGTTGATACCTAAGCCTAGCCCATGAGCTAGCGTTGCTGCCCTAGCATAAGGTATTGCGGCATCTTCGCCTGTGTCTTTATGTTTTACTGCGTAACTCTCGGTGTAAAGCTCAATTCGATTGGCACCAGACTGTCCTGCGGCATAGATCCCCTTTTCAGATGTGTCCATAAATAAACTTGTTCTAATCCCTGCTTCCGAAAATCGAGAAATAACCTCCTTTAACATTTGTTCATTTTCTGGAACATTCCATCCTGCATTACTCGTAATCACATTTGGCGGATCTGGAACAAGGGTCACCTGCTCGGGTCGAACCTCTAAAACTAATTTTATAAAGTCCTCAGAGGGGTATCCCTCGATATTAAATTCACGGTGTACTACAGGACGTAAATCACGCACATCTTGATACGTAATGTGTCTCTCATCGGGTCTTGGATGTACCGTTATTCCTTGTGCACCGAAGGATTGAATCTGTGTGGCGGCTTGTAGTAAATCAGGAATAGATCCACCTCTCGCATTACGCAAAGTGGCAATTTTATTTACGTTAACACTTAGTCTTGTGTTTTGTACCTTCGAACTGTCTGACATAAGGCAAAATTAACTCATGAGAGCCCAGAAACTATTAACGTTTGATCTTCCATTACTTCTACCTATTGATACGGTTTCTCGTGCTATCAGTCTGATGGATGAATTCAAGGTAACTCACCTGCCTGTCGTTGTGGAAGACCAGTTTCAAGGTCTCATTAAAGAAGAAGACCTACTTGAATATGAAGAAACAGCTGTTTTAGCTGAGGTTGCCACACATCAGATTAGTGTTGACCCGAACCTTCATCTTTATGATGTTGTAGCCCAAATGTCACGTACCGAAGTTGATGTCCTACCTGTTGTGTTTCAGGGGAAATACATGGGGAGCATTGATAGAGGTGCTGTCATGAACTTCCTGACTACAGAAGCTGGTTGGGGTTTAGATGGAAGCACCGTGATTTTAGAAATCACATCGGCGAAGTATAGTTTAGCTGAAATTTCTAGACTGGTTGAGGAGAACAGCACTCAAATAACGAGCTTTAATATGACGCACAAAGACTCAGGGACTCTTATTGTGACGATAAAATTAAACACAACGAAAATCGCAGCAATACTCTCAGCATTTGAACGTTTCGATTATAAAATATTAACTTTCTTTAATTCTCCAGAGGTTGAGGACGAACTTCGCAGCAAGTTTGACGCCTTTATGCGTTATCTAGAAACGGATTAAGCCCAGTAAATAAGAATTTATGCGCATAGCTTTATTTGGAAAACCATTCATGCAAAAACACAACGATGCGGTTCAGCATCTTGTAGATCGTATTCAGGGTATAGATTCTGAGGCTCTTGTTTACGCAGAGTTTATGGATTTGTTAAAAAAATCAACTGAAGTGCCTTCGACGTTTACAACATTTTCTTGTGCTGAAGACATAGAAGGTTATGATGTTTTATTTTCAGTTGGTGGAGATGGGACATTTCTCGAGTCATGTACTTTAGCTTCGGAAAATGGCATTCCAATTATGGGTATCAATACCGGTACATTGGGATTTCTTTCCAATGTAGGTACAGACTCTATCGATGAAGCAATTGATGCAATCATTTCAGAAAAAACTTGGATAGACGAACGCTCTCTTTTAAAAGTTGAAGCTGAAGGAGTAGATCTTGGTGATTTCCCTTACGCCTTAAACGAAGTGGCGATTCACAAACGAGATACAGCAAGTATGGTCGTTGTTGAAGTTCATCGTGAGGATAGATTTGTAAATAAGTACTGGGCGGATGGCCTAATCATATCTACTGCAACTGGCTCAACAGCCTATAGTCTAAGTGCAGGGGGGCCTATCATTTCTCCAAGCTCTCAGGTCGTTGTGATTAACCCTATCGCAGCACATAATCTTACCAATCGCCCATTGATTGTTCCTATAGAAGGTCAGATTACTCTTTCACCTGATGGGCGTGATGCGAGTTTTTTACTTTCGTTAGACAGCCGTTCTTTTCGAATAGCTCCACGGTCTAAAGTCACAGTAAATCCTGCTCCGTTTAAAGCCAAATTTTTAAACTTAGAGCATCAAAATTTCTTTAATATTATCCGATCTAAGATGCATTGGGGAATTGATCCGCGCGAACGATGAAAGGCAAAATATATTTACTATTATTTGGACTAATTGTAGCAATTAATTCGAAATCTACAGCCCAAACTTTTCAAAGTTCAAGCACAGAAATTGGTTACCAAATAGGGACTTCATATTATCTCGGTGACCTCAATCCCAACAATCCACTTAGTGGCAGAAAGCACGTCACTCAGGGGGGGTTCTATAGGCATCACTTTAATTCAAGAATGGGGGTGAGACTTCAGCTTTTACAAGGTGTCGTAGAGGCTTGGGATGAGGACAGTCAGAGTTCGTGGGCACAGAATAGAAACTTGCATTTTAAAAATAAAATTGTTGAGTTTTCGATTTCTGGAGAGATCAACTACATAGATCATGTTATGGGTAATTCTGGGGATAGGATTACAGGGTATTTAACGGCGGGATTGGCGTATTTCTCTCATGATCCAGAGGCAAAGGACAGTTATGGTAATTGGCATCCTTTGCAACCATTAGGAACTGAGGGGCAGGGTTGGGCTTTTGATACGAATCCTTATAAACTTAGTGGTTTGGCTATTCCTGTAGGAATGGGGTTTAAAATTAATTTGGGTCCCGCGATTGCTTTTCAGTTGGAGTGGGGAATCAGAAAAACTTGGACTGATTATTTAGACGATGTTAGCACTTCTTACGTAAGCCCTGTTGAAATCAGACAAGCTCGTGGGGATTTGGCCTTTGAAATGGCTGATAGAATACTCGCTTTGCCTGATGGAGTTTCTTCTTCAGAGGGTTTGCAAAGAGGTGATCCTGGTCTTGATGATAAATATGGTTACTTCCTTGCGTCAATTGCTTTTAGAGTCAGCAAGAAACCTACTTCATGCTGGAATCAATGAGTAACTACCAAATGAATTCCGAGGAGAAGAGGATTAGAAAAGATATGTTGAGTTCTTTTAACCTTGATCCAAAATGTATCCCACAACATATCGCAATCATTATGGACGGTAACGGTCGTTGGGCAGAAAACAGAGGTGAGAAGAGAATTTTTGGTCATTTAAACGGTGTCGAATCTGTTCGATCTGCGGTCGAAACAGCGGTGCAATCAGGGGTGAGATATTTAACTCTTTATGCATTTAGCACAGAAAACTGGAACCGACCTAAGGAGGAGGTTGCTGCGCTTATGGATCTTCTTGTGACGACACTTGTTCAGGAGATGGCCGATTTGAATAAAAAAGGAGTGAGATTGAACACGATTGGTGACTTATCCGCTCTCCCGGAAAACTGTAATAATCAATTAAAAAGTGCTTGTTCTAAGGAGGTGCCTGATGTGCGATTGGACCTGATTCTGGCACTTAACTACAGTGCTAAATGGGAGATTATTCAGGCTGTAAAAGGGATTGTTAGAAGTAAACTAAAAATTGAAGAAATCAATACTGATACTTTTGAAAGCTTTTTGCAAACGAAGGGTATTCCAGATCCAGAACTTATGATCAGAACCTCCGGTGAGCGTAGGATAAGTAATTTCATGTTATGGCAGTTAGCGTATGCGGAATTCCACTTTACATCCGTACTTTGGCCTGATTTTCGCAGTGAGCATTTTCTCACGGCGATTCAAGATTTTCAAAACCGAGAACGTCGCTTTGGTGGACTTCTTCAAACGAATGATAAATGAGAGCATTTTTGCTTGTGATATCTTTTTTGCTATCATCCTTTCTTTCTGTCACTTCTGCACAAAACTCTCAAACTGAGGTTCTGGATCTTAGTATTTCTCAAGAATACAGAATTGGAGGCATTACTGTTGTGGGAGCTGAGTTTACAGATGTACAGGCGATTAAACTATTTAGTGCTTTGCAAATTGGAGCAACGATAACCATTCCTGGAGAAAAAATTGGTGAAGCAATTTCCAATCTTTGGAATCAGGATTTATTCGAAGATATAAGTATAGAAGCGGCTGAACTTCGAGAAAGAGATGTCTATCTTGTGATTCGCGTTAAAGAACTTCCCCGCCTCACTCGCTACAGTATTGCAGGTGTAAATAGATCTGAGCAGGAAACTATTCGAGGGAAAATTGATCTTATGACTGGGCGAATCGTTAATGAAAACGTAATTGCTACAGCAGCAAAACGCATTAACGACCACTATCGCGATAAGGGGTTTTTAGACATTGATGTAAATATTATCCAAGAGGTAGATTCATCATTTGCGAACGGAACAGTTATCCGAGTCAATGTCAACAAAGGCAAGAAGGTCAAAGTCGACTTAATTTTAATTAATGGCATCACCGCTTTCGATGAGAAGAAGGTGAAGCGTACGATGAAATCTACCAAGGAAAAAACTTGGTGGAGGTTTTACAAACCCTCAAAATACTTAGCAGCTGATTTTAAGTCTGATCAAAAGGCGATTATTGCTATGTATAATAATGAGGGATACAGAAATGCTCGTATTCTCAGTGATTCATTATATAGAACTGAGGACGGTCGTGTGTGTTTAATTGTTGAACTTGAAGAAGGAACTCCCTTCCGTTTTGGCAACATTACGTTTACTGGGAACACGATGTATCGTACAACTCAACTTGACTCTATACTTGGAATTCACAAAGGAGATATTTACTCACTCACTCACCTTGAGACTCGTGTGTTTATGGATCCTAAGGGGATGGATCTGAGCTCTCTTTATCAGGATGATGGATATCTCACTTTCCGAGCAATGCCTGTCGAGAAACGTGTGGAAAACGACACGATCGACATTGAAATTCGCATGATGGAAGGGTTGCAGTTCCGCATTGGTAAAATCCTTGTTGAAGGAAATTCGAAGACGAACGACCATGTTATCTACCGTGAAATTCGTACGCGTCCTGGCGATCTTTTCAGTAGAACAGATATAATCAGGACTCAGCGTGAGCTTTCTCAACTGAATTATTTCAATCCTGAGGCTTTCGGTATTAACCCCATCCAACATCCGGAGGACGGAACAGTTGATATAGAGTATCAAGTAGAAGAAAAACCTTCTGACCAAATCGAGCTTAGTGGAGGTTGGGGCGGCGGTCGTGTAGTCGGGTCTCTTGGACTTAGCTTCACGAATTTTTCAGCGAAAAACATGTTCAAGAAGGGTGCTTGGCGTCCGATACCTACAGGAGACGGTCAACGCCTCAGCGTCCGCGCACAGTCTAACGGGCTCTACTTCCAGAGCTACAACTTGAGCTTCACCGAGCCTTGGTTAGGAGGTAAGAAACCCAATTCATTAAGCGTATCAGTTTGGAAATCTATCCAGTCTAATGGTCAGCCTAAGTATATTAACGATGAGCTTAATCTGCTACGCAACTCCCTTGATGTTATTGGAGCTCAAATCGGTTTAGGCCAAAGGTGGAAAAACCCAGATGACTGGTTCGTTATGCGCGCCTCGGTGTCATACCAGAACTTTAACCTTAACAACTACGGTTCCTTTTTCAGTTTCTCTAACGGGCGTTCAAACAACCTCGCTGCTGAATTTAAGCTCGGGCGCAACTCAATTAGCGACCCCATCTATCCGACTTGGGGTTCCAATGTTGAGGTAAGTGTCAAAGCTACCCTCCCATATAGTGCATTCCGTGCTGACGATTACTACGAAGATCTTTCTATCGAAGAGCAATACAAATGGGTAGAATACCACAAATGGAAGTTCAAAGCTGAATGGTACACTCCTTTATCAAGAAGTAGTGGTGAAAACCCTCGAACTCTCGTGCTAAAAATGGCTGCCGGTGTAGGGATCGTTGGCCAGTACGATCGTGGAGTACCTCTATCTCCATTTGAGCGTTTCTACATGGGCGGAGTATACCTTAGTGGGTATACATTGGATGGACGAGAAATTATCAACCTCCGTGGATATGACGAACTTTCCCTCACCTCTCCAGATCCTCAAACGGGAGCTCCAGTTGCTGCAAAGTATACCGCAGAACTTCGCTACCCAATATCAACGAACCCGAGTGCGACGATCTATACCCTTGCCTTCCTTGAGGGAGGTTCAACCTGGGAAGATGCTCGTGCGCTCAATCCATTTCAAGTATACAGATCAGCTGGTGTAGGCCTCAAAATCTTCCTACCTATGTTCGGTCTACTCGGACTTGATTACGGTTGGAGATTGGATGACGTTGATGCAATACCGGGGATGTCACGAGGTCAATTCCACTTTAGTATGGGAATGAATATGGGAGAACTCTAGTACTTATAACAATGATTGGTATAATTCTACGTTAATAGCCAAGCGAGTCAGCGTTACGTTCATTAACTTCGCAAAGAATAAATTCAAGATGTCACGAATTTCCCCAAATTATAAAACCACACTCGCAGCTTTCGCGGTTGTATTGTTCTCTTTCGCTCCTCAAAACGCATCAGCTCAGAAGTTTGCCTACATAGATTCTGATTATGTTTTACTTCACATGCCTGATTACGCTTCTGCCCAGCAGGAGCTTAATTCTTACGCAATTGAGTGGCAAGCGGAAATAGAAACTAAGCTAGACGCTGCCGATAGGCTTGAAGTTGCTTACCGCGCCGAAAGAGTTCTTCTCACAAAGGAAATGCGACTAAAGCGTGAGCAGGAAATCATCAAAAAAAGAGCAGAAGCAAAAGAAATGCAAAAGCAAAAATTTGGTGTAGAAGGAGAGCTTTTTGAAAAGCGTCAAGAACTTATAGAGCCGATCCAACAGCTGATTTTCGAAGAATTAAAAGATATCGCTGGGGGTTCAGGTTACATGGTAATCTTCGACAAGAGCAATCAAAGCAATATGCTGTATACAAATCCCAAGTACGACATCTCAGACCGTCTCATAAAAAAGCTAGGCTATGTTCCTGGCGAGACTATAGAAGTTGAGAAGAAAGAAGGAGATGGTGGAGCAGTTGGAAAGGCTCGTGATGCGGTTAATGGGGCACGCGACTCTGTTCGTGATGCAGGCAGGTCAACTATTGACAGCACCCGTGGTGGAAGCACTGGTGGATCTAAAGGGGGTAAATAATAATTTAGCAATCAATCAATTTAGCAATCAAATAATTTTATGAAACAATTTATACTTCTTTGTGGCCTTATAGGCTTCATGTCATTTGGAGCTTTGGCCCAA
>Ga0307984_1000548_pt1 | contig 16480 bp, 16 predicted proteins | sample EllFjometageno78_FD_203169 | JGI IMG/M metagenome (GOLD analysis project Ga0307984, IMG submission 203169) | Marine microbial communities from Ellis Fjord, Antarctic Ocean - #78 | ecosystem: Environmental > Aquatic > Marine > Unclassified | place: Southern Ocean | collected 2014-10-09
AACTGCACAAGTAGATGACGCTGGTATGTGGACGTTCACTTGGCAGCACGCTGAGGTTGGTGAAGTAACCAAGGTCTTTCCAACCCGTGAAGCCATGAAGAACTCCCTACCCAAGATGTTCAAAGACGAAGTCTTCACAGCCTTCGAGGCTGGTAAGCTAACTCCTCACTCTAAGGGTGGCCAAGGCAGAGCCTTTGCAATCGACTGGCGTGCATCAGACACATACGCTGATCGACCCGCTGTTGATCAAGGTGCTCCAGTATCACGTCCGACCCAAGAGCCAGCACCCCAAACCCCTGACGCCAACGCATCAGCTATCGATATCGATGCTAATGTAAACACCCTTGGCATCCCAGAAGGTCGTGTCTTCGCAGTTCAAATGATCGATGGCGGCGGCGCAGTCCGCCCCATTGGCAGCAACCAGACAACCGCAAGCCAAGTCCTCGGCAAGAAAGGCGCACAGACCAAGTACGTTGTGGGCCACGTCAACTCATCCATGCTTGGCAAGAGCGGAGCTAAATACCAGCATGGCCTCAAGACTGACTTCGTCCCACTAAACGACAGCGCAACAGTCATCCGCCCAACAGATGCACAAGTCCAACAGCACGCAGCCGACAATCCAACCAACGCCATGGACTTCTCCAAGATGTCTACCGTTGAACTAGACCCTGCCGATCTTCCACAAATCGAAGGTGTCGGAGCCATCCGGTCACTTCAAGACTTACACAACAAAATTGTCCAGATGGAAGCTGCTCATTGGGACAGCATTCCAAACATCAACACACACGTCGCAGCCCTTGAAGCCCTACTTGGCAGTTACGCTAAGTACACACCAAACGGTGTAAAGCTACCAAACAGCTCTCGCGTATCAGCATTCAATGGACTGCACAGCATCGTCAAAGATCGATCACCAGACGACGCAAACTCTATGCTACGCCTCCTTGGCCGTGTCGGTGATGGCACAGCCTTCCCAACCTTCCGTCCCTCACCCGGCGAAGCGGCCTATGTTCCGCCAACCGCAAGTGCTCGCGCTCCACGTTCCGAGTTTGCCAGTAATGATGTCCTCCTGACAGCAGGTGGTGATGTTCCGGGTGTCGTAGAAATGCTGCACGAAGTAGGTCACTGGGGATACTACAACATGCTGGACGCCAATGAGCGTCTCACTTTCTGGAGTGCTATGAAGAAGTACACCAATGAAGATGGCTCCATGGATATGGAAGCCCTCGACGCAATGCTTCCCGGCTTAGCAGACAATCAGTTCGATAGCCCTGCCGAGTTCTTCTCCAACCAGTTCTCACAGTGGGCAATCAGCCAAGGCAAGACAGGCACAACCGACGAAGCATTGGCTGGCATCTGGTCATCCATGGCTAACAAGGTCGCGGCAGTCATCAAGCGTTTCTTTCTGAAAGAAACAGACTTGGTTGATCCAGATTTAATACCACTGTTCGAACGCATCATACCCGATGGCAATCGTGCCAATCGTTTCGACGCTCAGTCAGCCAAGGTTGCAGAGGCAGCCCCCTCTGAAAGCCCCGGTCACACTCGCGCACGCTTAGCTTCCAAACAGCTTGCAGAGCTTGAGGACATTCGCCAAGAGATGCAGAAGGCACTCGATACTGACAGCATTGATGAGAAGTTCAGTACATTAGCTCGAGCCTCACTCCGCATGTACTCACGCTTTGGCGGTGCAGCAGGCGAAGTCACTCACGGTGGAGCTGGCGTTGCTGGTGTATCGATGCCGGGAAGCTCACGTCTCAAGCTTCTCGATAGCGGTAAGTCAGCCAAACGCGCACGCTTTGAGATGCTGGACGCCTTCAAAGAAGTACGGACAACCCTAGACGAAATCCGTGGCAACCGCGACTTCTCAGCCGACGACAGCATGAAGCAAGACGAACTAAAAGGAATGAACCCCGAAGTCCGCGCCCTCATGGCTGAACAGATGCGTGATCGTCTCGCACAAGAACGGGGCAACGCTGACATGGACATCGATTACTCTGACCTTGACGCAGGTTCAGTAGCCGATAACTCATGGGAAGCAACGATCAATCACCACATCATGCAGACCAGCAAAGATGTCACTAACGATATGGACATCCTTGACGCCCAAATGTTCCTATTCGAAAGCTCTATTTTCCGCATCCAGAAAGAACTACGCGACCAAGTAAAGCGTAACTCTGGCATTGCAATCGAAGCATCAGGTGACTTCGCTATCGCCCCACCAAAAGGCAAGGGTAGTCGCAAGTCCAGCTTCTACAAAGGCCAAGCTCGATACAATGCCAAGCGCAGCGACATCAAGAACACTCGCGAAGCTGAGCAGAAAGCCCTGTCCGATCTCAAAGATGCAGGCGTCGATCTATCCACATCAAGCGACAGCCTGCCAGCAATGGGCAAGATGGGTGTCATGGAACTGGAAGCCACCTTGGCTAACCCATCCATCAGCCGCCAGAAGAAGGCAGCTTACACTCGTGAGTTGGTCAAGCGAGTACGTGCATCGGAAGAGTTGGAAGCACCAAAGAGAGTTCAAGGTGACGCCCCTGCAACCCCACCAAATCGTGGCAGCGCAATCGCCGTACTAAACAAACTTGGCTTCGGCTCACAAAAAAAGTTACGAAAAGAACTGAGCCAACAGATCGACGACATCCTTGATGACCGCTACACCGTGGATGTCACTGAGGAAAATATTGCTTCTATTCAAAAGAAATTCCCGATGGTCGAGCTTGGTGAGCGGTTTCAAAACCCGTCACCAGCAGAACTAAAGGCTGTTGAGAAAGAGGGTATCGACAGTTTCTTTGCCGCTAAAGTTGGTCAACCAACAGCGACAACCAAGTGGGACATCCCTGACAACATCCTCTACGCCTCAGAGAAAGACCTTCGCTCTATGGCACGTAGTGCTATCAGACGTGGCGACCATAATCTCAAGCGTGACATCTATCGCGTCATCAAACATCAGCATGGTGCTCCACCCAAAAAGCCACGTACATCTCTCATTGGTGGCGCTCTACAGATTGAGCGTGCTGATAGTATCGGAATACCTCGCGTCAACGGTATACCAGCGAACGTTAGACATGACATTGAAGAGCTATTGCTTCGTGGCACACACCGCGACAGTGACATCGAACACTCCACTCGAACACTCATGTATCGCATGTTCAACCTAATGGGTAAGGCAGGCAAAGAAACATTATCTGAAGCAACCATTATGGACTTGCCATCTCTATACCGCTTGGCTGGAGAACCAATGCCATCCAATGCTCGCGCTGGAATGCTCGACATGGGTGACCCAATCGTCAACAAGATGACCAAGAAGATACGGCGCATGGCTGTTGGTTTGCACAAAGATAAAGCAGACCCACTCGATCTCATGCACGAAGTTGGTCACATGATTGTACGCTCCACATTCAACGCTGGTGACATGGCAAACATCGAACGTAGCTTTCAAGAAGCCTTAACAAAAGGTGATCGTAATGCACTGAACATCGACACTAAGTACGGCACCGACAAGGCCCACGAATGGTTCGTTGAAGGATGGGCGCAGTACTTAGGAGAGCGTGCAGGCAAAGGCGATATCTTTGCAGTACGCCAAGGTCAAGAACCTCTTGTCCTACGCTCCACTCTTGAAACCCTCGTTGATCGCTTGGTCGAATACACAGCCTACGCATTCAATGGTTTGATTGGCCGACGCACTATCCGCCAACAGTTCCGCGAACTCACCTATTTTGGTGACATGATGGGTAACAGCCGCAAGGTCAACCCAGTCCAAGATGCTGTTAAGTCTGGTGCTCAGCCCGCTGCTGTCATGCCAAGCATGGCTCAGTCCTATGCTCGCGAGACAGTCAGCAGTTTTGACCCCGCAAAGTCTTTACGCATCCGAGACTTAGTCGGTGCTACAGCAGATGAAGACTTGGCTAACCATATGTATTTCTACGGTACGCCAGATGGTGTCCGCTTTGATGCTGCACGCAATCCAAACGCAGAGCTAACAGCGTCACCTCAGTCAGCCGAACATGGTTCTGGCGTCTACATAATTAAGTCGGATCGTGTTGCAAAGACCTATGCTGATGGGTACTCACTGCCCGCCCTTCGAGCCATGATCGACAAGCAAGTGACTGACCCCGCTGATCGTGCCATTGGTTATGAAATATCTGAGAGCATAACACACAACGTCAACGCCATGGAGATAGCACGCGACGACATTGCAGCCCTCAGCTACAAGAGAAGTAACGCAGCAGAAGCTGACTTCGTATCCTTAAATTCGCAGCTTAAAGAAGCTCAGACACGGTTGGCCAAGTTATCATCTGAAGAAACTAAGATGTGGAACTATATGAACTTGGCTATCGGTGTCACTCAATCTCCGAAAGTCTTGCCACTGTTCGCAAGAGCAATGGACACATTCGACTTCACAGCTAACCGCAAGTACAGCTTGTCAGATGGTGATGGAAACAACATCCGTCATACTCTTGAGGGAATGGCCGCTGCTCGTATCATCCCAGAAGATGAGATGACCCGCCTCGCCCGTTCAATGCCTGCTGAGTTTACGGGTGCTGACCTCTATCAAGTCCTGACCACACAGTCGATGGTACGTGATGGCTTTGCAGCCGACGAAGTCGATGCTCGTGGTCGATTGACTGAGTATCTAAAGACCCAAGGACATGACAGTATCAAAGTTACCGAGCGTGGTGTCGCCAATTCTGATGCTGAAACTCTTGTCATCTTTGACCCTGCCAACATCAAGCATGTTGACGCCCAGTACTTCGATCAAGATCGTGTCGGTATCTTCAACAGCCTTGATGACAACACCCCAGATCAACGCTTTGGTGGCTCCATCCTTGAAGAAATTATCAACGCTGACGGAAGCTTCGACCTACGCAACTTCTCACCCTTGGCCACTGAGCTGCAAAACCTATCCATGCCAAAGGATACAGTGCAAGCTATCCGTAAGATGTATCGTGGTGAACAGCCAACTCGCGAAGGAATTGAAGCCCTCCATAACTTCAAGAACAACTTCAACTTCCGCTCAAATTCTGATCACATTCGTCGTGGTGGAGCGCAGTCATTCGCTGACTTTATCAAGCCTGAGAATGGCCCCGGCTTCTATGAGCAACACGGTGCTGAAGTTGGCAAACGGATTATGCACCTACTTGAAGACTTGAATTCTCTGCCTGACGCTGGCAACGCAGTAACTCGTTGGGCAAAGAACTTGAAGTTCAAAGGCAAGGTATCTCAACCAAACTCACACAAGAAAATATCTCGCTGGTTACGTGGTGAGAAGAGCGTCACACTATCAGGTGAAGAACTCAAAGTAGCAAACTCAATCGAGGCCGAGTTCGCATCAGAACTCAAGCGTCAGAAAGACGTTGGCTTATCAATCGGTGACATTCGCAACCGTGGAACAGACGGTTACCTTCCCCAAGTTTGGGACGAAGAGGTCATGCGTGACTATCCAGCCGACTTCCAGAAAGCATTCTCCGAGTGGTTCATGGCCAACCCAACGGACGGCCCAATCTCAAAGGCATCAGCAGATGCTAAAGCACTCAAAATGTACACACGTATGGTTGATGTGAACGGTGTATCTTCTCACGAAGTAACAGTCAGTGGCTCAGACCACAGCTTCCGTCGCGCATTGAATATCGACTGGTCTGACTTAGCTCGCAGTAACCCTGACCTACACAAAAGCTTAGACAAGTTCTTGGTTGATGATCTTGGCGGTCTTATGTCCAAGTACTTTGATCAATCTGTTCGCCGTCGTTTGTTAGCTAAGACCCACGGTGATGGAGGACACGCCTTCAACGCTTACATTGGTGTCGCGGCTGGTGGCCGTGAAGGCACAATGCAAACACTACGCCAAGGTCGCACAGTTGGACGCCCCGAATTCGCTGGTGGTGAGGTTGGTTTTGCTAACGTCGAACACGATGCGATCTCTGATCCCAACGCTATGTTCCACCCAATCGCTCAGACTGAGGGACATGCAGCTACAATCTATGACGAGCTTGCAAAAGCCATCACGCAAGGCGGTGATACTCCAGCAGCTCGTCGTAGTAACAAAGACGCAGCACGAGCTGTACTGATCAATGCGTATGGTGATCCAAGCGCATACACTAAGAACATTCAGTTCAAAGCTCGTGTTGATGCTATCGTTAATGGCCTTGTAGACTTTGGCACCAACGGTGATCTATCCACCAAAGGTGTCAAGTTTATGGACAGTATGATGCTGGCTATGAACCGCAAACCTATTGAGCAATATGGGACATTCGGTGAAGGAATGCAGCATGTGAGCCGAAAGGCCCGCACATTCAACTCAGTCACAATGCTCTCATTCACAACGCTAACCTCTATACCAGACATCGCGTTACCCCTAATCAGATCAGGTAACTTGGGCGCATTCAGTAAAGCCTGGGGCAAGTACATGAGCGACCCGGAGTACCGGAAAGCTTCTCGCAAGGTTGGCGTTTCTATTGAGAACTACATCAATGACCGGATGTCAGGCATGAACGCTCAAGATGGCAGCCGCTTTCAGACAGCCTTCTTCAATGCAACCTTGCTCTCACCATGGACAAACATGCAACGTGATATCTCAGCTCTCGTAGCACACGAAGCATTCATCAGCACAGCAGCCAAGGCTCAACGCCTACTATCTGAGGGAAAAGAAGGTTCAACAGGATACCGCACAGCTCGACGCTTCTTAGATCGTTATGGACTTGGCGAGTATGCTGAACGTGGCAGCACACCTATGGAAGCTGACCTCAAAGCTATGACGGACAACGCAACAGATGAATACGATAACATCCGTTTCGCAATCCATCGCTTCTCGAACGAAGCAATCTTCTCACCCAACCCGAATGACATTCCTCTTTGGGGTCAAACACCATGGGGTGCCTTGATCTTCCAGCTCAAGTCATTTCCAACAATGATGATGCGTCTGTCTAAAGATGTGTTGATTGAAGCCAAGCAAGGAAACGTCAAGCCTCTGGTCTACATGCTGACGGCAGGCGTCGGCCTTGGTGGTGTAGCCTTGGCTACCAAAGATATCGTTCAGATGCGTGGTGGTGATGATAACAATGAAGCAAGCCTACGTCAGCGTAAGTTGTCCAAGTCCCTTGCTGAGTTTGGCTTCGACGAAGATAGCCTCAATAAGATGACAGGCGAAGACCTCGACTATGCACTTGGTTGGGCATTGGAAAGCACGCTGATGATGGGTGGCTTCGGCTTGATTGCCGAGTTCATCTACAACGCAGCAGCTCAAACGGACAATGGAAACTGGGGCGGCCAACGCTTCCTCTCGATGCTCAGTCCTTCAATCACGATCCCGACCAAGGGATTCACTATCGTCTCCGGTGCAGTTGATGTCTTGCGCGACAACGACAAGAACTTCCCAGAACGTGCAGCGGTCAGAGAAGTAGTGCGCTCCGTACCATTTATGACCAAAGGCATTGGCGAGGATTTGATCGACGCAGTAGCAGGAGAACCAGCAAAACAAACAGGTGGTCGATTGGACAGTAAGTTCAGCTCGAACTTCGACGTCAAAGGCTTCGGCAAAGGAAACTTCTAATGATCATATCCCTTATCTCATCAGTACTTGGCATAGCCGGGGGCTTGATCCCTGACATCTTTAAAGAGATCAAGGCCAGCCGTGAACACACAAGAGAACTGGCATTCATGGATAAGCAGTCAGACCTTCAGCTCAAGCTGCTAGAGAAGAAGACAGATGCTAAGCTGGCAGAGCTAGACGCTAATGTTGTCGTCGAGGAAATGCGTGCATTTGGTAAGCAGATGTCTGCGATCTACAAACAACAGAAGCCTACTGGCATACCATTCGTTGACGCTCTGAACGCATTGATCCGACCAGTCACAGCCTTCCTTATCATGCTCATGTTTTTTGGTATCGCAGGTATGTTTGCTTGGGGCGTGATGCAAGAGCTTGGCCCGAACAACATGACCATAACAGCAGAGGTCTTATGGCACTCGCTCATCGGTGACAGCATACAGGCTGTACTTGGCTACCTATTTGGCTACCGCACGACGAAGGGTCGCATCAGTCAGATACGGTCAGCCCTCAAGTGATAACACAAGAAGCCATCGATCTCATCAAGCACTACGAAGGGTTCGATAGCCACCCATATAAATGCCCAGCGAATGTTTGGACGTATGGATATGGTGCGACCTACGACATCAATGGTGGCCGGGTTACATCAAGTACACCAACTATCTCTGAAGAAGGAGCCTCTCTCCTGCTCGTTGATATGGTTGCCAAGTTCGCAAGTAGAGTAGCCAGCATGGTTGATGTCGAGATAAACGACAATCAACATGGCGCTCTGACATCTTTCGCCTACAACTTAGGGTCAGGCGCACTAAAATCATCCACACTTTTGCGCCACATTAACTCTGGCGAGTGGGATGATATATCTTTTCAGTTCAGTAGGTGGGTGTTTGCCGGGGGCCAGAGGCTCCCCGGTCTTGTTGTTCGCCGCAAGGCTGAAGCGATTATGTGGGAGAGCTAACGCTTAATCTTCGCATTACATTTGGCAGCTAATTCATTCAGCACTAACCAGATATGGCTCGTGTTAGGGTATCTATCACGCTCAGCTATAATCATATGCCACATCTCTTCGGGGGTCATCCATGTTCCTCTATCTCTTCCATGATTTGGACAACGGCTTCGAGGACATGCAGCTCCCTGTCACCATGTGTATAAGCAGGGACAGTCTCAGGATGACGATCCCATATGTCATCGACGATAACCTGTAAGGCTTCGCGAGTACGAGCTACATTGCTAGGTGGTGGACGATCATCGGTGACCATGTCTCTCATCATTGTGTCACGAAGAACTACCAAACTGCACAACGCTTTGGTAACATGGCTAAGGCCGCTATCGGGGTCAACGTCCTCACCTTCCCACCAATCGTTGAGATGCCCAATCGTGGCGTCGAAGTACACAGAAGCACGTACACCAGCTACTCTCCAATTATGTCTTCCATATTTTCTTCCGCCTTCCATCATTCCAACTCCGATCTCACGAACTACATTCATTGGTATCGCTGAGTAAGCACGAGGCTTTTTTATTCCAACTGCATCCTTTGGGTTTGTTTGTTTCATTGCAAATCCTCGGTAAGTATCTGAATGGCTATTGCGTGCATCTCATCTCGAGTAAACCGCAACTTGTCGATTGCTCTGCGTCGTTCTTCAAGAAGAGCTTCTTCTTCACTAGCGCCAAACTCCGCTTCCCATTCAAGATCACGTATCCGATCTCGGATACTTTGAACTTCGTAGGTTTTGTCCATTAGCTCACGCTTTGCTTCAATCATCTAACCTGTCTCCTTGCCTGTTCAACAAGACCGTCGTACCGCTCTTCAATTTTCTTGGCACGTCTAATCTTGGCGTCTGTTTCTTTCATGTGAGCAACCATCTCGGCATCTTTTGACAGCCTCATATATTCTTTAACTATGCTTGCATCCGCATCTATAATTTCTTGTGGTATGCGACCAAGCCACCCGAAGATGAGTTGCTCTTGTGTCGCAACCATTATTCAATCGCCTCAACGGCACGCCGAATGACACTGCTGTCGGGCTTGACATAGACGATGGGGATGTTACGCGCTTGGGCTATATTGATCTCTTGGCGCAAACCTTTTGATGTCTGCCATCCGTCAGCTTGCATCACGTACAGTGCAGCCGCATCATGCAAGAAGGTGACGCACCAGTTCATCCACCAGCTATGTGGTTTTTCCAAACCAACACTGGTCATTGCATGGCCAAGGGTTATTGGTGAGAAGACAATGTGTCCAATCTTCGATAGGTGAGCAGCCATAGCAGTCGCCTCAAAATATCGGCGATCAATAGTTTTCTCATCGGCTGTGTCACCCGACGTGTATGGCGCAGCCAAGTATATGTATTCATCTTTCATGTTTTGTACCCCGGATTGTACTGTTCATAGTCTCCGCACACCTCGCCAAAGGGTGCTTTATCGCAGTTCCATTTTCCATCTTCAGTTGGATATGAGTGAGCACAGAATACGCACGACGCATCTGGTTTAACTGACCCCCAACATACCCCTCGCTTGAAGCAACCCCGGCACCGCCAATCTGTTTCATCAGTGGAGCAACGGACAGCGTGTCCGTTAAGGATTTGCTCTGACCTATGCTCTAAGCTTAGGTAATAAAATTCATCGAAGTCGATCCAGTTGACGTGGTACTTAGAGTTGTTCTTGCAGTAAGCAATGAACATGCACTTCTTCATGCCACTCATACCCATCATAAATTGAACCTGTGCGTAGTAATGTGAGTGAGAATACTTAACACTCTTGCTTTCAAACTCATTAAACTTGGCCAAGTTCATGGACTTGACCTCGAGTAGGACTGGTATCTCGTCAATGATAACGATCCCATCAGCGTGACCAGATACGTGACCACCCCAACGCTTGTATTCCCACTGCTTGCCTGACATCGGATCGTTCTCAAGAACATCAATCCCAGCCATCTTCATATCCCTGACGACCCAGTCCTCAATCCTATGGCCAGCATAGAATATACGTTTGAGCTGTGGGTCAGGAGCCGTGTTAGGAAATCCTCTTAGCGACCACGCCAAGTCGGCGTCGCACTTGCCACCAATACCAGATGCACCAATGTAACGACGAGCGAACTCTTTCGTTTCATTCGCGTAGGCTTCGTCAATAGCAGCAACAACATCAAACATTTAATTTCCTAAAGTGTTGGTGAGGGGTAAGGAGATCAAGACCCTACCCCCCAGATGACGAGATCAAATCGCCATCATCCTTTCTAAACTTGGAAGGTAGCTCAGAAGGGAATGCTGTCACTCAAGTCATCAGATGTTTCATTCGTAATTGATGCGCCAACTTCTTTGTCGTGATCAAAGAAGTAGTGAACCGCTGAACCCTTCTTTGGGTTACCATTGCGGTCAGTGTATGTGTCTTCTTTCACAGCTACACCAACGGTAAGATCGTTCAACGAACCCAATCCAGATGATCCAATGTCGTCAGGTGTTGGGTGTCCGCCATACACCAAGACGGCCTTTAGCTGCTCACGTCCAATGCGTGTTGCGTCAGGCGAAGTTGGATTGAACACAGTCAGCCAACTCTTAATGCTACCGCCACCACCTACGTCAGTGAACGTGACGACGATCTGCTTGCCACCATTGGCTGTCGTCTTCCACTCAGCTTCCTTGGTGTCGCACTTGTACTTGCCGGGAGCCAGCATGTTGCTACCCTTACTAATTTCAGTGTCTTTTAGATTTAGATCAGAGAATGAAAAATTACCGCTCATATTATTTAGCTCCATTAAGTTTGTTAAAGTCTTCATCGCTCATATCCATACGAGCAAATAATTTAGTGAGATCGCTCTCGCTTTCGACTGACTTGAGCCGACGATTTTCGTCACGTACTTTGCCATGCCAGCCACGCACCTCATCAGTCACGATGAACCGCTCAACCTTCATGCCCTTACTGGCATTACCAGTTGTCGTTCTTATGCCACAGAAGACGCAATCAAAGATGCCCGGCAGTTGCTGTTGAACCTGCTTTCCAGCCACCATTGGCCAGTATTGGTTCTCTCCTTCTTCGTCCTGAGTTTCCTTGGCAAGCGCAGTCACCAAGACGTGCATGGGAAGATCACGAATGGCTTTGCATACGCCGATCATCGTAGCTCCATACTCCGCCCATGCTTCAAAGCCATTGACTTTGATGTTGGCTGCCTCTGCACGTTTCTTGGAGTTCTCTTGTGCTGTATGTATGGCATGGTCAGCCAACTCGGTAAGGCTATCAACCATGATCCACTTGTATCCCTTTGCCGCAAACTCAGGGGTGCGTATCCACTCAAAGATATCCTTGAACGCATACTTCTGCTGTGCAGGATCAGTTGTCCCCGCCCAAGATGTAAATGGTAAGTAGTCAATGCCCTCGCTACGGATAGAGCTTAGACCACCTTCACCAGATATGATGAAGCCCTTACCGTACTTGGCTTGGAAGTACTTGGCTTGCGTCGTCTTACCGAAGCCGGGGAAAGAATAGAGTATCGACTTACGATAGCTCGTTGAAACGTCGGACGTATTTAGTGGGTTATATTCCATATTAACTAATACCTTTCTTTTCGACAGTGATCGTTGGAGCACCAGCCTTGCGCGTTAAGGCGTGAATAAACTCGGCTTGATCTGTGTCACTGAGTTGTAAAAATTTCTTCTTATCGACACCGTATTTTCTGGTGACGTGCGGTGGGATAGTTTGATCAGCAACTAATGCTTCGACTGCGTCCACATCCCATTGCCAAATCTCGTTACGTTTCATGGTGACGTCAAACTCACCAGCTTCGCGAGTGATCGTTCCAATCTCCTCGGGAAAAGCAAAAATAATTTCTTCTTTAAGCTGCTTAATCACACTGGTCAGGGCGTCAGCTTCTTTGGTCAGGCTGTGGAATTTACTGACGACATCGTCAAACCCTTGAGGCTTTGTTGATAATGGTACAGACGTCTTGTCGTAGTCATAAGCATTCCAATCGCTCATTGTTTTCTCCTTCATATTTTATTTATCATTAAGTGTCTCATTATAATGACTAAAGATATGTAAATTATCAATGCTGTAGCTGTTGAATATATGACAACAACTTCGATTGGTGTGTATCCTAATGTATATAAAAGACTAGAACTGTCTCATAAACGTAACACAATTTAGGAGCAATAGCGTGAGGCAGTTGAATATAAAAAGGTTGATAGTAGATTTAGGAGGTGTGTCAAATACATCTCTGATGCTAGGGATATCAAGAACGACACCATATAGATGGATCGCACAAGGCCACATGAGTAGCCGCATCCTCGATCAGATAAAAACAAAGTATCCCAAAATAAATTTAAACAAATATTATGAGGTGATTGATGAGCAATCCTGAGCAAGCATATCTCGATGAACTATATGAACAGGCATTAGAATATGTAGACCGTGGCTGGTCGATCTTCCCCCTCTCTATAGATGGCAAGCGCCCTATAAATGAATGGGCTGAATACCAAACACGTCGCACTACTATAGAAGAAGTCGATGAATGGTTTGACCAAGGCGCACCAACCAAATCAGGTGAGCGTCAGAAGATTTTTAATTTGGCAGTTGTCACTGGCTCATTATCTGGGTTGCTAGTCGTAGACTGCGACAACGAAGCATCATTAGAATATGCAGCCTCCGTCAAATGGACATCTCCTTTTGTGGTGGAGACTACCCGTGGCAAACATTACTACTTCGCACACCCCGGCCAAGGTCGTCGGTTCCAAAACAAAGCGGGTGGCATAGGCCGTGACTGGCCCAAGGTTCGTGGCTTAGATTTTCGTGGTGATGGTGGCTACGTTGTAGCACCGCCAAGCCTGTCCTTTAATGATGATGGCACAATCAAGCACAGCTATTCATTCGACGTCCCAGTGGGGCTTGAATGGGATGACCTACCCTTGTGGCAAGGTGATCACCAAACCGTTGAAGCATTCGAAGGGAAAGAGTTTACCTTTGAAGACATCGATTTGGTTGGTGTTAAGACCAGCGCTCAGTCCGTATCGGTTGAAGATCAAGTCCGTACCAAGGTAGCACTACTTGGCCGTAAGCTAACGGTTGGTGATGGCACTGACGCATGGATGATCAAGTTTTGTGGTCAGCTTGTACGCAAGGGCATCGTCAATGGTGAGCTAGAGAAGAGAACACATGCCTTCTACGAAGATTTCTTTTCCGATACTGAGACAGTTGAAGAAACAAATAGATGGTTGAAGCAGAAAATGGAGAGCGCTATCCAAATGGATCGTGCTAACTACGCAACCGACTATGAGATGGATGGCACCCGCAAGAAGCCAGAAGTGCAGAACACTGCTGATACTCAAGCCTTATCGTTCTTCACCTTCGACAACGCAGAGAGCTTACTCAGTACAGTTAGGTCGCAAACATTCTGGTCAGACCCAGTGTTACCAGTTGGCAATATCGTTCAAGTCGCTGGCTATAACGGTCACGGTAAGAGTTTTTTCCTCACAAACTTACTCACCTCACTTGGTCATGGCTCAGAATCCTTCGGCCCATTTGCTAACACCAATGGTGCAGCGCCTGTATGTTACTTCGACTTCGATAACCCTGCTCGTACCTTGCTCGAGCGTGTCATCAGCCAAGGTAAGGCAATCGGTAACCCCGGCGGTAACCTCAAGTACTGGTCACCGTCTGTCCTCAAGGATCAACGCGACATAAACCTCAACCTATTAACAGATATCGGAGCCAACAATATGTTATCAATGCTAGACAAGGCTGCACCCGCTGTTGTCGTTATCGATAGTATCCGAAATGCCTTTGGCGGTATGGACGAGAACGGGACACAAGATTGGGCCAAGGTTAATAAGCTGGCTAAGACGATACGCGATGACTTCGAAGCCACCGTCGTACTTGTCCACCACCGAAACAAACCGGGTGCAGATGGACTTGGCCGTGAAGCTGGAAGCACAGCACAGCTTACCGATTTGGATACTCAGGTCATGGTGACGCAAGTATATGAAGAAGAACGAGTAGCTAAGGCCAAAGCTGGTGCATTGGATGGACACTTAGAGTTTGAGTGCATCGGCTGGAACAAAGGCATTGAGCGTACTATGCGTACACCCTTTGGCTACATCAGAGCGCAGTGTGATCAGATCAAGTCAGAGACAGGACGTGACTTACGCATTCGGATGGTTAGTCAAATATCTTTCGGGAAGGTGCGTAATGAAACTGAGCTACACCAAACACATTATGTTGGGTACTGTGAGTTTCTTGATACAGGCGAGACCCGCATCATCACAACGAAAAGCCGCCGCCAATACGCTATGATCTTGAATGGGATTGGGATGCCAGCACCCGACATCTCCAGAGAATTGATGATCCCGCTTAGTGTGGTGAAGGAATGGGTAACATGATCAACTGCATAGTGAATTCACTAATCACTAATCACTATGTATCTGTTAGTAAGTTTCGTAAGAAAACTTACGTTACATCTGAATTGGTTGAATTCACTAAGCAAGTAATAGCCAAATCAAAATTGGCTGTCACGGATCAATCGTTAGTTATTGTCATATATTCAACACCATGAGCCATGCAATAACTTATAAACCATGGCATAAGATAAGGGTCGAGAGGCACATGAGCGGCGATCCCCTTTGGGGTCGCCTCAAGATTACATAGGGAGTTCATGAAAGCATGAACGTCAAAGTCACAGAGCAGTTGCTCGACTGGCTTGACGAAGCGATTGACACTGAACAGTCGTACCAATACATGGCAGCCCACATTGGCTGCTGCACCGATACCCTTAAAAGAATTCTTCACCGTCATGGCCTCGTCGAGTACGAAGGAGCCAAGTACCAAAGCCTTACCATCGATCCTGGCCCGCAGTGGAGCCGTCCTTGCATGAAGTGCAAGGCGGAAACTCTCCGCGCTAAGTGGCAGTACTTCTGCAACCACTGCACCGAGCGCAACGGGCGCATCTCCAGTCAAACCCATGAAGATTGGGCTGATGGTTTTCCTCCATGAGTAGTCAGAAGAACAAAGGCGATGGATATGAACGCGAACTTGCAAAGTATTTTAACAGGTTTTTATATAATGGTGCTGAAGTGGTGTATCGCGCTCCCCTTTCTGGTGGTGGGTACAACATGGGTGGTGGGGGTGCTGCTGATCTCACTGGCACACCAGCCATATGGGTTGAGGCCAAGCGCACCGAAAGATACTCACCATATCCCGCGATGGAGCAAGCGGAAAAGGGCATTCTGATATCAAGATCAAACGACATTCCCGTTGTCATCAACCGAAAGAACAGAATGAGCACAGGTGAGAGCCTAGTAACCATGCGCCTAGACGACTGGAATAAATTATATGCTGCGTATCTCAGACAAGAAGGTCACCAAGTTAATACTTTGCCGACTGTGCAAGAAGACCCTTCCGAGTAGTCGCTTTGAGAGGGAGCGCCGCCAGTGCCGACGATGTAGATCAAGGCGGCGACGTTTAATCCAAGTATCTAGCCCAAGCGAATTCATTAAAAGAACAGTCCAATCATTGAAGAGCATACGAAAAAAAAACGATAGCAACATCGAATGGGATATAACCCCAGATGAGGTAATCAAGATATACGAAAAGCAAAAAGGGAGGTGCGCTCTCACACACCTCCCAATGACTTGGCAAAGAGCCAGCGACCAGCTCAACCCTTACAATATATCCGTAGACCGCATCAGATCGAACGGCCCATACACTAAGTCCAACGTTCAACTCGTATGCAAGCGGGTCAACCTGATCCGCCACACACTCACCGTCCAAGAGTTTATTATTCTTTGCCACCAAGTTGCAAAGAGCAACCCCCTGTAGCGTTATCATCTGATTCTAAATACTGCATAAACTTACGCACTTGCTTGAGCTTCTTTCTTAGCCCGACAAGTTCGTCGATTGAGCCGGGGGAACTATGTTCAACTGTCCCCCACCGCCAACCGCATTCTTTGCATTCTCTGCGTCT
>Ga0307984_1000549_pt1 | contig 16480 bp, 10 predicted proteins | sample EllFjometageno78_FD_203169 | JGI IMG/M metagenome (GOLD analysis project Ga0307984, IMG submission 203169) | Marine microbial communities from Ellis Fjord, Antarctic Ocean - #78 | ecosystem: Environmental > Aquatic > Marine > Unclassified | place: Southern Ocean | collected 2014-10-09
CCAAACTCAAAACGAAAAGATGAGAAAAATTTTAATATTGATAATTACGTTAGTTGCTACTAGTTATTTTTTAAATGCGCAAAATTCATTTATAATTAACACTGCTGGAAATACATTTTCCCCAGACACCTTAACTATTACTGTTGGTGATACTGTAACTTGGAATAATACAGCTGGATTTCATAATATCAATGCCACATTAGCAACCTACCCTACTAACCCTGAGGGTTTTGGAAATGCTGTTGCTGGGGCTGGATGGTCATTTCAATGGGTATTTACTATGCCGGGCACATACGACTATCAATGTGACCCTCATGTTGGCATAGGAATGACAGGCGTTATTATTGCTAATCCTATAATTAGTACTTGTAATAAAAGTTTAGAACAACATCTTAATGGCTTTAATCCCGATCCTGTTTATGCACCCTGGGTATGGTCATACGACACAATATCATTAACAAATACTAGTAATTGTGACCTAAGAATACGTCCTGAATTTCATATTTCTCATGATAGCCTAATAATTGGTATTACAGATTTTGATTTAAAATGGTACAATCCATACATAGGCAATTGGCCAGATATCCCTCATAATATTGATGCAAATGGGGACGTTGTTGGGTTTTGGGGGCCTGGAGCAGACTCTACTGGAACACAAATCACTCAAGGTTCATTGCAACAAATTATAATTAGAATAAAATTTAGACCTAGCGCTAATTACGGCACATATTCAGCAAACTGGATCACCCAAGAAGTTGATTCCTCTGGAAATATTCTACAAGTAATCGGAACTGGAGATTCTACTTCAATTAGTTTAGTAGACTGTTCTATTTTTAATATTGATAGTTCTTACAGCTCAAATATATCATGCTATAACGACAATAATGGTTATGCAAGTATAGTCTCTATACAAAATGGGAGTAATGAATACTTATATAATTGGAGCAATGGAGATACAACAAATTTTACCAATAATCTGCAAGAAGGAAACTATTATTGCATAGTAACTGATAAAAACTGGCAACAATGTAGCGATAGTATTGGATTTACAATCTCAGAACCAAATGAGTTAACTTCAACTTATACTCAAACTAATGTGAGCTGTTATGGCACAAATGATGGTGGAGCTATAGTAAACTTTTTTGGTGGAACATCAGGGTCTTCTCCTGGAGATACTAATTATATTCTGGGCTGGGCCGGGACAGCACAACCTCTTTACCTACCCTACCCGCAAACTGTTTTCAACACAAGCTTATTACCACCGCCCTACAATGCAATTCCTCCAGGAATATTCCCTTATTCTGTAACTGATTTAAATGGCTGTACTATTTATGATACAATCACAATTACTGAACCAGATAGCATAACTGTATCATTATCAGCAGATACAATCTGCTGTCCTGGCGGCTCTAGTGGTGTTGCTGTTTCAATAGCAACAGGAGGGACAGCTCCTTATACTTATCTTTGGGGAAATCTTAATACAAATGCTACAAATACTGGATTAAGTGCTGGAAATTATACTGTTGAAGTTACTGATGCAAATGGATGTACAATACAAAACTCTATAAATATATATGAATACGCACTTATCAGCACTTCTTTTACAACAGCTAATCCACTTTGTTTTGGAGATAGTAATGGTTGCATTTATACAAACACAACTGGTGGTGATGGCAACTACACTTATCTTTGGAGTAATGGTGAAACAACAGCAGATATCTGTAACCTTTCAGCAGGAACCTATACTTGTATGATTAATGATGGTTGTTTGTGCTCACATTCGATTACTGTTACCATATCCGAACCAAATGAAATTAGCTTAATCGATTCATTAACTGATATTACGATTTATGGAGGAAATGATGGCTCCATCTACATTTCATCATATGGAGGAAGTGGACTACTTAATACAAGTTGGACTAGTGACAATGGGTTTATATCAAATAATGAAGATATTACAAATCTTTCAGCTGGATTTTATTATTTAGAAATTACAGATAGTAACTCCTGTACCTATCTTGATACAGTTGAGCTTACGCAGCCATCATCATTATGGATAAATCTTGCTTTGGCTACAAATACTTCTTGCTTTGATTCTTGTAACGGAGCATTAAATATTACTGCAAATGGAGGAGACTCTACATATACGTATAATTGGACTGGACCTAATAGCTTCACATCAACTAATAATGACTTAACAAACTTATGCGCTGGAGCATATATTATTATAGTTAATGATGGAATAACAACTATAACGGATACATTCAACATCATTCAACCCCAACCAATAACATCAAACCTTTTGGTTGATTCTATTATTTGTCATAATGGTATCTCCCAAGCAGAAATCAATGTTTGGGGAGGAACGCAGCCTTTCATATATAATTGGTCAAATGGGAGTAATAGCTACATTACAACAGTTTATTATGGAACTCACTCAATTAATGTTACTGATCAAAATGGATGCTCTATAAGTCAATCTTTCTCACTTACAAATCCTGACTCCATAATGAGCATAACATCACCTACAAGTATTAATTGTTTTGGAGGGAATAATGGAAGTATCAGTATCAACATATTAAACGGAGGGATATCACCCTACAGTTTCTCTGATGATAATGGACTTAATTATCAGATCTCAAATACTTTTTCCAACTTACTTACTGGAAATTATTCCTTTCTAATTTCTGACATTAATGGATGTTTAGGCTCTGCTTATGCAGAAGTAATGCAGCCCTCAGTCTTAACAAGCACGACAACAGCAATAGATGTAAGCTGTTATGGCTACTGTGATGGTAGTGTTACTGCTAACGCATTAGGAGGTACTTCTCCTTATTCATATATCTGGACTAACGGGACAAGCAACCTATGTGCCGGCTTTTACAATGTGATAATAACAGACTCAAATGGTTGTATAGCCTCAAATTCTGTAATTTTAAATGAACCTAGTCCCTTATTACTTAATATTTGGATAAATGCTAATAATATTATAGCTACTAGCGGGTTTACATCATACCAATGGTATGACAACAATAACAATCCAATAAATGGAGCAACTGATTCGATATTCACCCCACAAGTAATGGGATCTTATTACGTAAACGCAACTGACACAAATGGTTGTTCTAATAATTCTTACTCTATTGAATATACAATTTCTACAATTGAAGATTATTCCTCAAGCATAAATATATTTCCGAACCCTACTAATGGAAACATAACAATTAACTCAAAATATGATATAAAGACTATTGAGCTATACAACACAATAGGTAATGAACTATATTCAGTTAATAACACGAAAAATAAGATTACGGAAACAAAACTAGATTTATCTACTTTTGCTAAAGGAGTTTATTTTATTAAAATTAATATAAATAATCAGATTATTAATCAAAGAATAATACTTCAATAATTTTTCATAATTTGGCGAACAGAAAAGAAAACATTAATATGATGATAAAAAGAACACTATTTTCAGTTGCAATTTTACTTTTTACAGTTACAATTTCAGCTAATACAGCTTTAAATGATACTACAAAAATTGAAGATTTAACACCCTACACTTGGAAGCCTATTTCAGATATAGATAAGGTGCTCCAATACGAAAATACCAAAAATATTTCTAAGCGTTCTATCGACCAATCAAAATTAGCTGGTGAACACTATACATTAGCTATAGGTCTGATGCAAAATAAAGAGTATACTGCAGCTATAAATGAGTTTAAAAGCGCAATGAAAAGATATAAAAGAGCTAAATTAAGTGATGACGCCTTAAATTATCTCAGGGCAAATATGGCATTATCTTATTCAAGCACAGGAAATAAAGAAGATCTAGCTCTAAGTAAACGACTTTTAGATTTAGTCACTTCAAAAGTATATTCTGACAATAAATGGACCTATAATATTGCCATAGCACATCACAAAAACGGAAATGTTAGTGACGCGGCATCATTACTAAGTTCTGTAATAAGAAAAGACGAATTCTATTTTCAGGCATACATAACTCTTGAAGATATTTACAGAATTTCTGGCAATGATCAAGATGCTGATAAAGTGATTGAAAGAATGGAAACAGCAGAAGCAAAATTAATTAAACAAAAACAAAAAAAATCATCATTAGCTAAAGGAAGTAAAGTTGGTAACAAAAATAAAGGCAATAAAAAAGATGTCTTTATTCCAACAGGAAAAAAACCAGATGTAACTAATCTTAAAATTGCAAAAAAAGATGATCACCTGCAATTTAATAAAATTGATAAGATAGATGAAAGAGGTATGAAGCAAATTCAAGAGGGAATTGGAGAATATAATCTTGGAGTAAAAGCCTTATCTAACAAAGAATACAAAACAGCTCAAACTCATCTTAAAAATACAGAAAAAAGATTAAAAAGAGGAAAAGTAGCTGAAGATGGGTTAAATTTTGCAAGAGGAAATTTAGCAATTGCCTATTTAGCTTCTGGAGAAAAAAGAGGAGTTGGACAAGCAAAGCGTTATTTAAGATCTTTAACGCCAAAACTTTATCAATACAGAAAATGGACTTACAATATAGCAGTTGCTCAATATGCTTTCTCAGCTGAATCAAGAGGTACAACAAAAGAAGAATATCTAAAAAAATCTATTAAACTTTTCCAAAAAACTATTAAACAGGACAAACTATTTCTACCTGCTTATGAAAATTTAATTTACATCTATAAAGAACAGAATGAAAACAAAAAAGCCCTAAACATATCTAATGCACTTAAAAAATCACGATTAAAATTAATGCAATCATTCAGTAAAGAAGATCAAATAGCTCAGGGTGGAGAAGCTTATATTTTTAGGTTGAATATAGGAACTTTTGGAGAGTTTGACACTCCAGTAGATTTATTTGAAGAAGAACACTTAATTACTGTCCCTATATCAGAACAAAAAACTGCTTATCTTGCTGGGATATTTTATACTCTTGATGAAGCTATAGCCTATCAAGAAACAATGAAAAAAGACGGTTATTCAACTTCTTTTATTGTTGCCTTCAAGGATGGTAAGAAACTAGAGTTTTAATAATCTTGAAAAGTTGAGAACGAAAAGGTTCTTAGTCCAACTGAATACCATAAAGAAGTCTGATCAAATAGATCAGACTTTTTATTTTTATAAAATACCGAACCGAAAATATCAAACCATTTAAACGAATAGGCTATTTCAGTATGAAAAGTATTGATCTGCGTAGCAACGCCTTGTCCATTAAAATTACCATAAGATGACTGACCACCAGTACTTGCATTATAATCTGAATCAAAAATATTTTGCCCATAGTGTGTATTTAAAGAATCTAAACCAACTTTAGATAGCGTAAATTTAGAAGTAAATTTCCATTTATCTTTTCCATAATAAGCTATAAAAACAACTTCTTTAAAATTTGCGCCTAAAGGGTGAGCTAAAGCTTGGTTCATATGCGAATAATTCTGTAAAATAGTTCTATGCCCATAAGTATAAGGCTGAACTTGATTAAACTCTATCAAAGCATTCACTGCCTTAAATGAAGACTTAACACCTACTTGGAAAGCGTATTTATTTTGAAAAAACCCATCATTATAACCTTCATCACTATCTTTTTGTCTAGATATATTTAAATCATCTAACAATGTTTGGCCATATAAAGTTGTTTTACCAAAAGTTATATTCAAATTAGCGCCCATTAAAGCATTACCTTTATTTGACTGTTTAGAGAATTCAACTGGCCTATAAAATATAACAGGATTTAAATATGCAAACTCATATCCTTTATAAATCTCTTCGGATTTAGATTGCCACAAAATACATTCAAAAACTCCTACATGAAAATTCTTTACAACTTCAAAATCCAGATAATGGATAGTAGAATGCTTCTTTCTTCCAAAATTTATCATTTCAGAATTAATAAAAGTAGTGTATAAATTATAATATCTAACTCTTCCGAATTCAGTAGTTAACTTCAAATACGGATAAGGAGAATGTTCAGTAGATAATAAAAGAGAACGATACCCATTTCCTATAAAGTGTTTTCCTTTTCCAAAATCAACAGTTATGAATTTATTAACAAGATATTTTAGATTATATTGCAACCTGCTTTTTTCACTACCGAATCCAGGGAAAACAAGTAATGAATCTTGATACTCGTTTATCAATGTATTATGATTTCCTGCTAAGTAATCAAAAGAAGAAGTGAAAACTGCTTTATTCTTGACATTAGAAAACAAGCTAGCACCAAACAAATATGTACTTGAATAATCTGATTTACTAGCTGACCCTATGCCAAACAATCTTGAACCTACACTAAAATATTGAGTTGTATCAGAATCACAACCTGCAATCGAATCAGAATAATCATTAAATAGAGGATGGTTTTCAGCAGAATTAAATGTAGTTATCTGTCCATTTGCACAAATAGGAAAAAGTAATATTAAGTAAAATTTATAAAGCGTTTTCATCCCCCTTAAATATATTCCAAACCGTATAGAAAATAATATTGATATCAACTGATAAAGACCAATTTTCAATATACCAAACATCCAGACGAACACGCCCTTCCATATCCTTCAATTCCTTAGTTTCTCCTCTATATCCTTTTATCTGAGCAGCTCCAGTAATACCAGGTTTCACTAACTGACGAACCATATATTTATTAATCAAAGTAGAATATTCCTCAGTATGCAACAACATGTGAGGTCTTGGACCCACTATAGACATATCTCCCATAAACACATTAATAAATTGAGGGAATTCATCTAAAGATGATTTCCTAAGAAAAGCACCAATTTTGGTAATACGAGTATCTCCTTTGCAAGCTTGTTTGGTATCTGCTTCAACACTTTGAGTCATAGAACGAAACTTATAACACATAAACTCCATATTACCTACTCCGGAGCGCGCCTGTTTAAATAACACTGGTCCTTTTGATGACAGCTTAATTAAAATAGCAATAATAGGATATAACCAAGTCAATACAAATACAATAACTAAAGCTGAAAACAAGACATCAAATACTCGTTTAAAAAATCGATTTGTAATATCAGTAAGCGGTTCAGCTCTTAATGTTACTACAGGTACATCATCATAAAAATCAATATTTACACGTTTAAAAAGAAAGCCTCTAAAATCAGGAACTATTTTAAAGCGAATCATATTTTGATCACAAAAATTAACTAAATTTTTAATCTTTTGAGTATAAGTTAATGGCATGGAGTAATAGATCTCATCAATCTCATTATCCAAAGCAAATGATTCTAACTCATCCAATTCACCTAAACGAATATTATTTTTAACATCAAAAGAAATGTCAGTATCAGAAAAAACACCTTTAACTCTAATCCCTAAGACATCATCAGATATAAAATAAGTATATAACTGATTTGCAACCTCACTACCACCAATAATGATTACTCTTTTATAATTAAACCCAGACTTTCTGAAAAAATAAATTAATTTAATTGCCGAATAACGCCACAACATTATTAAGGCAAAAAGCAAAACATAAGTCGCATACAAATGTTCTCTTGAAAACTCAGAAGCTTTAAGTGAGAACAAAATAGCACTAATAATAAAAGCATTAAAAATAAAGGCCTTAAATAAATTAAATAGAACCCTATCTAACCTTCTTAATCGCTTCAGCTTATACAACTCAAGAAACAAAGCAACCAATACCCAAATTCCATTAAAAATGATAAACAAAAATTTGTATTTATCAGAGAACATTAAAGTCTCAAACTTTAAATAATAAGTAAGTAAAAATGCAAAATTGACAATAAATAAATCACCAATAAAGTGAATTATCCAAAAATATTGTGAATATCCTTTCATCTAATACAAAGGTACAAATTAACTCAAGCTATGATAAGTACCAAGCATACATTTTTTCAACACCTTTATCAAGAGATACTGTATGCTTCCATCCTAAGGCATGAATCTTGCTTACATTAGTTAATTTTCGCATAGTTCCATCAGGTTTTGAAATATCAAAATTAAAAGAGCCCTTATAACCAATAGTTATTTTTAATTGCTCAGCTAATTCCTTAATTGAAATATCAATTCCAGTACCAATATTAATGTGAGTATTTTTCACCTCTTGATCTACATCAGAAAAAGTATGCTCAAAATCTCTATTTTCAAATAAAAAAATGCAAGCATCAGCCATATCCTCTGACCATAAAAATTCACGTTTTGGATTACCACTACCCCATATATCAATAACATCTTCTTTTACCCCATATTTCGCTAAAATTTCCAAAATAGCCTCATTTGAAGATAAGCCCGTAACTCTCTCAATTGGGTTCTTGTCAAAATCTGATCTTATAGATTTCCAATCCTTATTTTCAAGGCATTTTCCTAAATGAATTTTACGTAATAAGGCAGGAAGTACATGCGATTTCTCTAAATCAAAATTATCATTTGGCCCATACAAATTAGTTGGCATAACAGCAATAAAATTAGTGCCATATTGCAGATTATAACTCTCACACATTTTTATTCCAGAAATTTTAGCAATTGCATAGGGCTCATTTGTATATTCTAGTTCTGATGTAAGTAAACTATCTTCTGACATAGGTTGAGAAGCATTTTCAGGATAAATACAAGTACTTCCTAAAAACAATAATTTCTTAACCCCATGCAAATATGATTGATGGATAACATTATTCTGAATCATCATATTCTCATAAATAAAATCAGCACGATACGTATTATTAGCAACAATTCCACCAACTTTTGCAGCTGCTAAAATTACATACTCAGGTTTTTCCTTTATAAAAAATGCTTCAGCTGCACTCTGATTAGTTAAATCTAATTCTGCATGAGTTTTAAATATTAAATTGGTGTACCCTTTTAATGTTAAGTTATTTACAATTGCTGTACCCACCAAGCCCCTATGTCCTGCAATATAGATTTTGCTTTTTTTTTCCATCTTACTCAAAATAATTCATAATGGTATAACCACCATCTTTTAAATATTGATCTTTTGTAACTAATTTCAAATCAGACTCCATCATTTCGTTAATTAACTGTTCTAAATTATATTCAGGAACCCAACCTAACTTAGTATTTGCTTTTGTAGGATCTCCAATCAACAAATCAACCTCAGTTGGTCTAAAATATCTTGAATCAACCGCAACAACCTCTTTTCCAATCCCAACTTGGTATTTATCATTCGAGCAAGAAACTATAAATGCTTTTTCATCAACACCATTACCTTTAAATACTAATTCTATACCTGCATAGGAAAAAGCCATTTTTACAAAATCACGAACAGTAGTTGTTTTACCAGTAGCAATAACCCAATCCTCTGGCTTATCTGCTTGTAATATCATCCACATCATTCTAACATAATCTTTAGCGTGTCCCCAATCTCGTTTTGCATCCAAATTCCCTAAGTATAATTTTTCTTGTAAGCCTAAAGCAATTTTTGAAGCAGCACGCGTAATTTTTCTCGTCACAAAAGTTTCTCCTCTAACTGGTGATTCATGGTTAAACAGTATCCCATTACAAGCAAACATACCATAAGCCTCTCTGTAATTTTTAGTAGTCCAGAACGCATATAATTTGGACACACCGTAAGGACTTCTTGGGTAAAAGGGTGTAGTTTCTGACTGAGGTACTTGTTGAGCTTTCCCAAATAATTCAGAGGTGGAGGCTTGATAAACTTTAGTTTTATTAGTTAATCCCAATAAGCGAATTGCTTCCAAAATTCTTAAAGCACCTATACCATCTGTATTTGCAACATATTCAGGGATTTCAAAAGAAACATGTACATGACTCATTGCAGCTAAATTATAAATTTCATCAGGCTGTACCTCCTTGATAATTTTCGTCAAATTCATTGAATCTGTCATATCGCCATAATGCAAAATTAAATTTCTGTTTTCTATATGAGGGTCTTGATATAAATGTTCTATCCTATCCGTATTAAAAGAGGATGCTCTTCTTTTAATACCATGAACTTTATATCCTTTTTTCAAAAGAAACTCTGCAAGATAGGATCCATCTTGGCCTGTGATACCAGTTATTAATGCTACTTTATTTTTCATTATGTAAATTTAGTAATATTATTTATTAAGATTATAAACGACCATCAACATAAGGAGAGTCTAACATGTTCTTTAAATCAAAAATTATTCGCTTATCTGTCACTAAATCTTGGAATTCTTCTGATAAAAAATTATCATGGGCAACTGCGAAAATAACAGCATCATAGTCAACACTCTTAATGTTTTCAATTAAATTAACATCAAACTGACCCATAACTTCATCTTTTTCTGCTATTGGATCATACACATCAACATTTGCACCATAAGATAATAACTCAGAATGAATATCAATGATTTTTGAGTTTCTAATATCAGGACAATTTTCTTTAAATGTAATTCCTAGTAATAATATATTTGAATTTTTAATGACAAAACCCTTATTAATCATTAGTTTAATAACTTTTGCACCAACAAATTTCCCCATCTGATCATTTACTCTTCTGCCTGAAAGCAAAACAGCTGGATGATACCCGAGCTCCTCTGCTTTATATGCCAAATAATATGGATCCACACTAATACAGTGCCCTCCTACAAGACCTGGCTTATAATGTAAAAAATTCCATTTAGTAGCGGCAGCTTCTAAAACCTCATTTGTATCAATACCTATTCTATCAAAAATTAATGCTAATTCATTGACAAAAGATATATTTATATCTCTTTGTGCATTTTCTATAACTTTTGAAGCCTCAGCTACTTTAATACTTGATGCTAGGTGAGTTCCTGCTGTTATAATCGACTTATACAGTTCGTCTACTTTTCTAGCAATAGAAGCGTTAGAACCAGAAGTTACTTTTTTAATTTTTGTAAGTGTATTCAACTTATCACCAGGATTGATTCTCTCAGGCGAATATCCGCAAAAGAAATCTTTATTAAATACTAAACCACTTGCATTCTCCAAGATAGGCACGCACACTTCCTCAGTGCAACCAGGATAGACAGTTGACTCGTAGATTACAATATCACCATCAACTAAGAATTCACCAATCATTTTGGATGCATTTATTAATGGATTTAAATCAGGTGTTTTAGCAAAAGTGATTGGCGTGGGTACAGTGACAATATAGATTTGTGAACCATTAATAAAATCAACATTATTTGTCAAAAATAGACCATTTCCAATTGAATCTTTATTAAGAACTTTCTGTATTTCTACACTTGTCGTTTCATTTGTTTTATCAATTCCATTTTTTAACTGTTCTATCCTTTGCTTATTAATATCAAAACCTACAACTTGATATTTTTTAGAAAACTCTAATGCTAAAGGAAGCCCAACATAACCAAGACCAATTATTGCTATTTTCATTTTTATCATCTAAAATTTGACGTAAATCTAAGAAATTATTTATTCATACAGTTAGAAATTTTTTCTAATATTTTTTTTAGCAGACAGGAACTATCTTGGCCTGTGATAGTAGATATTAATGCTATTTTATTTTTCATTCTATAAAATTTGATTCAAATGTAGGGAGTATTATTGGTTACTGAATACAAATAATAAATCTAGTAATTTTAGTTCTGCCTTATCATCTATTTGCATCTAATAGTTATTTGCTAAAATAAGAAATATATTGTTTTAGTAAAATTCAATAGATAATATAGATGAGTAAGAATAAAATAATATATTTTTGAAGCAAGAAATAACTTAAAAAAAAACCTATCAAAGCAGAAAAGAAAATACTTTTTTTACTAGATAATGAATACGCTCCGGACATAAGAGTAAAAAAAGAAATAAAAAGTCTGATTAAGGCAGGGTTTTATATTCAATTATTTTGCTGGGACATAAACTGTAAATTACCAAAATCTGAAAGCTTTAGTAATCTTTCAATTGAAAGAATTCAAACGCCTTCTAAAAAACAATTAGGATACAAGCAGCTATTTTATTTATTAAAATTTTATTTTCAACTTTTATTAAATATCAAACGAAAGAAAATAGAATTTGATATTATTCATGTACATGATTTCAGACTCTTACCATTAGCCGTCATTATTAAATTGATATACAAAAAGCCATTAATATATGACGCTCATGAAATATATATCTTTATGGAAGCGGGGAAATTCAACAAACATATCCTTAAAATCATAGGTAAGTTAGAGTCTGTCTTAATAAAAGTCTTTGTTAATGAATTTATCACTGTAAGTCAGCAAAGAGTAAATGAATATTGGAAAAAGAAAATTCCTAACTTGAGGTATACGATTATTGGAAATTGGCATAATAAAGTAGACCAATTATCAAAAAAAGAAAGCCTACTTATCAGAAACAAGTTGAAGATTAAAGAAGACAGTAAAGTTATTGGATATATTGGAAGTATTTCTCCTTCAAGAAACATTTCCTCATTTTGTGAATTCTTGAGAAAGAATAAAGACTATGTTGGAGTTATAGCCGGTAGTGGGAATCAACAACAAGAAGAAATTTTAAATAAGTATGCAATAGAAAATGAAAATATAAAATTTCTAGGGTATATTGATAATCCTTATAAAATATACAATATGTGTGATGCTTTAATTTACTTAATAAAAGAGGATCATTCATACGCTAATTGGATTGCTCCTAATAACTTGTATATAGCAATAGCATGCACTAAACCATTAATAAGTTTAAATACAGGAGAGGTAAAACAAATATTTAGTAAAAAAAATATTGGATACTGTGTTAATGATTATTCATATAATGAATTATTAAAAGCAACAAATTATTTATTGAAAGATAATCGGGAAGCAAAGGTAAAGGATAATATTCTGAGTATTCAACATCTATACACATGGGACAAAGCAGAAGAAGAATTATTAATCGTGTACAATAGAATTTTAGATGAAAAATAAAAATATTTTAATGGTTGCCTATTCTGAATACTCAAGAGATGCAAGGATCAGAAGAGAGGCGGAAGCACTTACGGAAATTGGATACAATGTTGATTTTTTTGTTCTTAAAGAAAAGCAGTCCCCACTAGTCGACACAAGTGTAAATCTAATTCACTTAAATCTAGAACAATATAGAGGTAATTCTAATTTAAACTATATACTCTCATATTTTAACTTCTTTTTTCAATCCTTTATGAAAATATTGTGGCTGTACCCAAAGAAAAGGTATAAAATAATTTATACTCATAATATGCCCGATTTTATTGTTTTTTTGGGATTAATACCAAAACTTTTTGGTTGTAAATTAATTCATGATATACATGATTTAATGCCTGACATATACAAATCAAAATTTAAATCTGCTTTTGCAAATATTATATACTACCTACTTCTTATACAGGAGAAGATTTCCTGTATGCTTGCAGATAAAATAATTACAGTAAGTGACATAGCTCTAGATATACTTATAAATGATCATAAATTAAGAAAAGAAAAAATATCGGTAGTTAGAAATTTTGCTGATAAAGATATTTTCACCCCAATGAAGCTAAATACTAATAGAAATAATGATCTCAACTTAATTCATCATGGCACTATTAGCGATAGATTTGGGCTTAGATATATTATAAAGGAAATGGAAACCATCTGTAAAGAGTATAGTCATGTAAAATTACATTTTTATGGAAAAGGAGATGGAAAAGAAGAAGTAATATTAGCTAAGATGATAAACGAAAGTAAGCTAACAAAAAATGTTTTCTTACATGGACAAATCCAACTAGATGATATTCCTAGAAAAATTAGTGCCGCGGATATTGGTATAGTATCTTATAAAAAAGACCCAAGCACCGATATTTTCACTCCTCTAAAACTTTTAGAATATATCGCAATGGAGAAGCCAATAGTCACTGTACATACAAAAGCAATAGCAATGCTTATAAAAGATGCTAAACTACTTTACTATGAAAACGGACTAGAAGAATCATTTAGCAATGCTATTTTTTCATTAATTACAAATGAGGGGAAATTGGATTCACTAACAAAAGAAACTATAAAGTTAAATAATCAGATAAATTGGGGGAAAGAAAAAAAAATACTACAAAATGTTGTTGTAAATTTATGCCAATAGTATTAACGTCTACAACAAGTAAAAATCCTTTATACAAGATGCAATATAAACTATCTGCTCCTTAGTAAGTTCAGGAAACATTGGTAATGATAAAATTTGATGCTGATTTGATGTAGTAATTGGAATGTCTGAACTAACATACCCTAGATATTCATAAGCCGGTAATAATGGAAGTGCAGTTGGATAATGAATAGCTGTAGATATACCTTTATTCGATAAAAAATCTTTCAATTTATCTCTTTCTTTTACTCGTATAACATACAGATGAAAAGAATGTTTTGTGTCTTTTCTTACTCTTGGTATGCTAATTCCTGTAATATCTTTAAGTTCATTATCATATATTGAGGCGTTAAAGCTTCGCTTATTGGTCCAAGAAATAATATGTTCTAGCTTAACATTAAGTATTGCGGCTTGAATTCCATCTAACCTACTATTTACTCCTTCAATCAAATGCTTGTGTTTCTTAAGAGCACCATGATTAGCATACATTCTTACTTTCTGTGCTAACTCATCACTATTTGTAATTATACAACCGGCATCTCCATAAGCTCCTAAATTTTTTCCAGGATAAAAACTAAATGTCCCAGCATTACCAAATAATCCTGCTCTTATTCCTTTATATTCAGAAAAATGTGATTGAGCACAATCTTCAATTACATAAAGCCCAAATTCATTAGCTATAGAAAGAATAGGCTCCATATCACACATCTGACCATAGAGATGTACAGGAATAATAGCTTTTGTTTTTGAAGTAATCTTATCTTTCATAAGATTTGGGTCTAGTGTAAAGAAATCTTCTTCTACATCTACAAATATTGGGGTTGCACCAGTCTGGCTTATCGTTTCTGATGTTGATATCCAACTATGAGCAGTAGTGATTACTTCATCTCCCTTTCCTATGCCTAGCATTTTTAAAGTAATATATATTGCATCCGTACCATTTGCAACTGACACACAATGTTTCACTCCATATTTTTTCGCAAAATTCTCTTCAAATATTCTGACTTTTTCCCCACCAATAAATAAACTATTTTCAATAACATCTTTTATAGTGCTATCTATTTCTTCCTTTAATGAGAAATATTGAGATTTTAGATCTACAAATGGTACTTTCATATTATAATTTTCTTAACAATTTAGCAGGATTTCCTGCATATATTCCTTTTACTAAAATATCTTTTGTTATAACTGATCCCGCTCCAATTATTGCTTCATCACAAATCATAACTGGTAAGATTGTTGAGTTTGAACCTATAGATACTTTATTGCCTATTTTAGTTTTTTTCCATTTACTCTCATCACCCATAGCAGGACCGCCAGAATCAAAAAGATCATTAATAAACATTACACCATGACCAATAAAACATTCATTTCCGATACTAACTAATTCGCAAATGAAAGTATGAGATTGAATTTTAGTTCTACTTCCAATAAAAACAGATCTCTGAATTTCTACAAATGGCCCAATAAAAACATCATCACAAATCTTACATTCATATATATTTACAGGTTCAATAATGTTTACATTATTTCCGAATTCTACATCTTTTATTTTAGAATCAAATATTTTAGGCCTCATATTACAATAATTTTATTTCTTGGAATAAATTTTACTAATAATTTCGATTGTTTTTAATCCCTCAAATGCACTAGTCGAAATTATGCCGTCATCTAAAAATACAGAAATAAGATTTTGATAAACCTCATCATGATTACTCATTGAACCCTGATACCGCCCATAATTATTTGCAGAATTCCCTTCAGGAAGACCTTTTATTTCGTAGTTCTCAATATTCTGATACTCTAATTCATTTAGATATTGACCTCCTATCTTAACCGTTCCTTTTTCACCAAATATTGTAAGTGACCCCTCCATGTTCTGATTATAACTATTCACATTATAATTAATAGTACCTAATGCTCCACTATGAAACCTTAAAATAATAACACCCGAATCTTCAAATTCTATTACTCCATTATGAATAAAATTATCAAAATAAGCTTCTACATCTTTAATATCTCCAAACATCCAATAAAGCAAATCAATAAAATGGCTATATTGTGTAAATAATGTTCCGCCATCCAAATCAGATGATCCTTTCCAAGAGTTTTTATAATAATCTTCATTTCTGTTCCAAAAACAAGATAACTGTACTGATAATATTTTCCCCAACCTTCCTTCATCAATAATCTTTTTTATAGCAGCAACAGGAGGATTAAAACGATTCTGTTTTATTGCAAAAAGTCTCTTATTATTTTGCTCGGCAACCTTAATCATTTCTCCACAATCGTAAACTGATAATGCCATTGGTTTTTCACACAAAACATGATTTCCTGACTTTAATGCTTTAATGGTATGCTCCGCATGCAAGCCATTTGGGCTACATATTGTTATTACATCAATCTGTTTTTCTTTATCAAGCAATTCTTCAATTGAACGATAAGCTATTACATTATA
>Ga0307984_1000551_pt1 | contig 16438 bp, 13 predicted proteins | sample EllFjometageno78_FD_203169 | JGI IMG/M metagenome (GOLD analysis project Ga0307984, IMG submission 203169) | Marine microbial communities from Ellis Fjord, Antarctic Ocean - #78 | ecosystem: Environmental > Aquatic > Marine > Unclassified | place: Southern Ocean | collected 2014-10-09
CATACTCGTCGCTACAATAGGAATGAAAATGGACGTAGCAGCTCTGATCGAAAATTGGTCTACCTATTCATCTGCAATCATCATAGGCCTCATTTGGATGTTTGTTCACATCGTCGTACTTGTCGTGGTCGCAAGAGCCATAAAAGCTCCTTTTTTCTTCGTAGCGGTAGGGTCTCAAGCAAATATAGGAGGCGCTGCCTCAGCCCCTATTGTAGCCAGCGCGTTCTCCCCTGCGCTTGCTCCTGTAGGGATTTTACTTGCGGTACTTGGTTATGCCGTAGGAACTGTTGCAGCCATTGTATGTATGGAGTGGATGCATATTATTTCTTAGAACTGAACATCCCTAGAACCAAGAATCTCTAAGATTTAGTACCAAACAAATGGCCTTTCACAAGGCGTTTTGCTTCTAGGTAATCTTTGTTTTCTGGATCTAAGCCTACCTCGAGAGGCATTCTCTCTATGACGTTAATATCGTCTACGTCATCAAAGGCGTGAACTTTGTCAGGGTTGTTTGTAAGGAGATTGATCGATTTGACCTTTAAATACTTTAGTATTTCTATTGCGACTCTAAATGAGCGTCCATCCTCTGGGTGTCCCAGATTGACATTTGCTTCATAGGTATCCTGTCCAGCATCCTGTAGATTGTATGCCTTAAGTTTCTCAACCAAACCAATGCCTCTCCCCTCTTGCCTCAAGTAGATTAATATACCCCCTTCTTTTTGGAGGTGTATCATCGATGAAGTCAATTGCTCCCCACAATCACATCTTGAAGAAGAAAAAACATCACCCGTCATACATTCACTGTGGACTCTCACAGGCACAATCTTTTCAGTGCCTTTAATGAATTTATCTGACATTAAAGCCAAATGAGGCATTTCCTCCAAATCGCCTTTAAATGCTAAGATTATAAATCCACCGTACTTGGTAGGCAGTCGAGATTCAACAAGTGGTTCCATTTTGTAAAGATACCCTATGAACTAGCGACTGACTTCTCTTTAATAAAAAGTGTTGTAAAACTTCCTAAAAGCAGACAAATTCCAGCCAGCACCATCGTGTTTATGAGGTCTTCACCGATGAAATTTTTATACAACCAATTTATCCCTCCCAAAGCAGCCACTATTTGAGGGATCACAATAAACATATTAAAAATCCCCATATAAACACCCATTTTATCTGAGGGCAACACACCTGCGAGCATTGCATAGGGCATAGAAAGCATGCTGCCCCAAGAAAGACCAATGAGTGCAAAACACCACTTCAAATTTGAAGCGTTTTCAGGAGAAATAAACAACATCCATATGAACCCCAGTCCCCCAATTGCCAAGGAAATAGAATGAACTATTTTTCGATTTATGACATATTTAGAAGTGTAGAAGGTGAGTAACAATGCAAAAGCCATTGAACTTAAACCGTAAAGACCCATTGAACTAGATACTGCATTTGCAGCCTCGTTATAAGCCAAGTTGAGCACCTCATAATTTTCGGCATTTTCGGCTGGATTAGGTGCATCAAAAACCCATCCTGTCAAAGCAGGTGTGGCAAAAGACCACATTGTAAAAAAGGCAAACCAGCTGAAAAACTGAACGACTCCCAAATGCTTCATTAATTTGGGCATATTACCAATAAGCAGAATAATCTCTTTTACACCATGCATCGCACCAGAAGTATTATTCTTATCCTTATTAAATTTTTCCATATCGACAGGAGGATCCTCTGAAGTTGAAAAAACCGTGAATAAAATAGAGAGTATAAAAACAACTGCACCTATCGCAAAAGAACAATACACACTTTCAGGGATTTCACCAGGGGCAGCAGTGTTTTGGGCCCCTAACTTCGTCACAAACCATGGCAAATTCGATGCGACCCAAGTTCCAATACCTATAATGAGGGTTTGGATTACAAAACCATAGGATCGTTGACTGCCTGGTAATTTATCCGCTACAAGAGCTCTAAATGGCTCCATGCTGATATTTATACTCGCATCAAGTATCCAAAGGAATCCCGCAGCCGTCCAAAGCGTTGAACTATATGGCATGAAAAACAAAGCGATCGAACTTAAAACAGCACCAATCAAAAAATACGGACGTCTTCTGCCCCATCTGGGAGACCAAGTCCTGTCACTTAGATAACCTATGATCGGCTGGACGAGTAGGCCCGTTAATGGAGCCGCGATCCAAAGCATTGGAATGTCATCAGCACTGGCTCCCAGAGTTTCGAAAATTCGAGACATATTTCCACCCTGCAAAGCAAATCCGAACTGAATGCCTAAAAATCCGAAACTCATGTTCCAGATCTCCCAAAAACCCAAACGTTCTTTCTTTTGTAACATCATCTTATCAAAAAATATTTTACCAATTTAATGTATTAATCCGAATTATTTCAATAAAAAAAAGCGCCAATCCAATGAAGGATTGACGCTTTCAGATTTTAGAAAGACTAGGAAGCTTTAAAGATTATCACAAGATTCACCATATACAATTAAGAAATTAAGTAAGTCAGCAGAGCCAATCTCACCATCACCATTTGCATCAAAAGGACAATCATTCGCTACACCGCATGGACCACATGTACCATCGTCAGTATTTGCATAAGCTACATAGTTGTCAGCTCCAGGGTCTGTACATCCAGAGAAGATACAACTGCCATCCTCAGATGTGTTTCCTGCATCGTAGTTGTCAGCTCCAGGGTAAGTACATCCAAGTATGCTACATGAACCATCGTCAGTTGTTGCATCTGGGTTATAGTTATCTGCATTGGAATTTGTACATCCAAGTATGTTACATGAACCATCATCAATAGAGGCCGCAGGATCATAGTTGTCTGCAGCAGGGTTGGTACATCCTGAACAAGAACTGTCATCACCTCCACAAACACCACAAGCATCAGCCTGAATACAAGTACCGTTATCTTCAGTCGCTAAAGTATCGTAGTTACAAGCTGTAGCATCTGTACACCCTAAGACCTCTAATTCGTCACATACACCATCCATATCGGCATCATTGATACATCCATCACAAGTGTAGAACTCCGTAGGATATTCACATGAACCATCATCAAATGTTGAATCCGGATTGTAGTTACAAGCAGACATATCATGACAGCCAGCAACACCTAGAGGAAAGATTAAAGCCATTCCCTCAGCATAATGAGATAGATCTTCTGTATCGCGAATTTGAATGTTGACAAGAGCGTTAACCTGGCCCGAAGTAGTGAACTGACCTAGCAGAACTTTACCAGCTACAGGAACGCCTTGTGAGTTCGCTCCAGGAACAACGAATATAGACCCACCTATAAAAGTGTTTACGACGAAGTCTCCTCCTGAGTTAAAGTCGGCCATAGAAGTCAGAGCAGAGTCGAATGCACTATTCAATCCATCATCGTCTCCAGGTTGAGCACCAATTGTAAACCAGCTATCAAACTCTAAGTTAGGGAATGAAGCAAAAAACAAAGGATTAACACCTCCTCCAAAGTCTGAGCCTACTGCATCATTGTAGAATCCATCTAAAGCAGATGAAGTCATTGACCATGGGGCTGTATCCGTACCATAAGCAGCTGTTACTTCAGCTGCATCAGCAGTGAAGTTAGCGTATAGACGGTAAGTAGTCGCTCCTGTACCAAGAGGGTCAGAAGAAACAATTTCGTAAGAAAGACCAGTGCAAAGACCGTCTCCCCAAGCACATGAACCATCATCGTACATTACTGAGGCATCATAGTTGTCTGCGTCAGGATTCATACATCCACTGCAAGAAGAATCATCTCCTCCACATACGCCACACATATCAGCCTGTGCACATGAACCATCGTCAATCACTGCTGATGAATTATAGTTACATGCTGAAGCGTCAGTACAACCTCCACAAGTAGAATCATCTCCTCCACACACGCCACATTGATCATCATACGCACAATTACCGCTGTCAATTACCGCTGTTGGATCATAGTTACAAGCTGAAGCATCCGTACAACCTCCACATGTTGTGCCGTCTCCGCCACAAATTCCACAAACGTCTAACTGGTTACCATCGCAATCACAATCTCCAGCAGCTATTCCGCCTCCGCCACATACGCCACACTCATCTAGAACGTTGCCTGCACAATCACAAGCTCCTGCTGGAATCCCTGTGCCTCCACAAACGCCACACTCATCAAGAACGTTGCCGTTACAGTCACAATCTCCAGCAGCTATTCCGCCTCCGCCACATACGCCACACTCATCTAGAACGTTGCCTGCACAATCACAAGCTTCTGATGGGATCCCTGTGCCTCCACAAACGCCACACTCATCTAGAACGTTGCCTGCACAATCACAAGCTCCTGATGGGATTCCTGTGCCTCCACAAACGCCACACTCATCTAGAACGTTGCCGTTACAGTCACAATCTCCTGATGGGATCCCTGTTCCGCCACAAGTTCCACATTCGTCATTGACAGCACAAGATCCGTCTTCAATGATAGCAGCAGCATCATAGTTACATGCTGTAGCATCAGTACAACCTCCACAAGTTGAATTATCTCCTCCACAAACACTACAATCGTCATTCACAGCACAAGATCCATTGTCTACTTCAGCTGATGGATCATAGTTACAAGCAGTAGGATCCATACACCCAGCACCTGCTTGAGGGAATGTTAAAGAAAGACCTTCTGCGTAAATACTTTCTTGAGCTGGGTTACGAAATTGAATATTCACAAGGGCATCTACAATACCTGAAGTTGTGAATTGACCTAGCAATACTTTACCTGCAACAGGAACTCCTTGAGCATTCGCTCCAGGAACAACAAATATTGAACCGCCGATAAATGTGTTGACTACAAACTCTCCACCATTGTTGAAATCTGCCATTGAAGTAAGGGCAGCATCAAAAGCAGTGTTCAGTCCATCAGCATCACCAGGTTGCGCTCCAATCGTAAACCAACTGTCGAATTCAAGATTGGGGAATGCTCCAAAAAACATTGGGTTTATATCTCCACCGAAATCAGATCCGACAACATCGTTATAAAATCCGTCTGTTGCATCACTCACCATATGCCATGGTGTTGAATCTGTTCCATAAACTGCAGTGACTTCAGTATTCGGAGAAGAGAAGTTCGCATATAATCTGTATGTGTTTTGTCCTGTTCCCAGTGGGTTTACAGCGACTACATCATAAGAGAGTCCAGTTAAGAGACCTCCACCAAACGTACAAGATCCATCGTCTTCAAGAGCAGCTGCATCATAGTTATCGGCAGATGCGTTGGTGCAACCAGACGCAAACGTACAAGACCCATCGTCTTCAGTAGCAGATGGATTGTAGTTTTCAGCAGTTGCGTTTGTACAACCCGATACAGCAACAAATGGGAAAGAAATAGAAACACCTTCAGAATTGCTTGTGTTTGCATCAACATCATCCCACTGGAGATTTACAGTAAGGTTGACAATCCCGTCAGTTGTAAACTGAGCGATCAAGACTCTTCCATCAACACCAGCTTCTGCATCAGTAGAAACATTTGGTATTAAAAAGAACGACCCTCCAACAAATGCATTAAGGTTGAATCCAGAACCCGCTTCAAAAAGAGCGAAAGCGCTATCCATTCCTACCTGTTGAATGTCGCTGGTGCCGTTTGAGTCTGCTGACCCAATCGTAAACCAGCTGTCAAATTCTAAAGATGGAAATGCTCCAAAAAATGCAGGATTAATTGCACTTCCTAAAGTACCACCTACAGGATCTTGATAAAAAGATGTCGTAACATCTAATACCATTGGAGATGTTTCAAGCGCATAAACTGCTACAAGTTCATCCGTAGGGCTGTCAAATGTGGCGTAAACTCGATACACAGTTCCATATGCAGATTCAGTATATACCTCACTCTCGAGGGCTACGAAATTGGCTTGGGCTAGGCCTGTTGTTAATGCTGCAAGAGCAAGTAGTAGGTAACGTTTCATGTGTTTGGTAATTTTAGCTTTAGCTATGGAGTACTCGATTCTATTTAATATTTAGATGAATAAACAACTCAATTTGGCGGTTTATTATTCGAATGCAAGACGCAAATTAACATAAGAGGTTGCTTGCCACTAATTATTAATTAGTTATTCCTGTTTACACAATTTAAATCCTCGAAAGCGCTTCGCAAACGAATCACAAAAGTCTTCTCCCCTTCTCTTAACCAAACCCTGGGGTCGTAGTACTTTTTATTTGGCTTTCCGCCTCCTTCAGGATTGCCAATTTGAGCTTGTAAATAATCAGAATTCGTCTGCACATAATCTCTGACTCCACAAAGAAAAGCCCATTGCATATCTGTGTCAATATTCATTTTAACAACTCCGTAACCTATCGCCTCCCTTATCTCATCAATGGATGACCCACTTCCGCCATGGAAAACAAAATCAACAGGATTGTGTCCCAAACTGTTTTTCTCGGAAATATATGTTTGGCAGTTTTGCAAAATCACGGGGCGTAATTCTACGTTGCCCGGTTTGTATACGCCATGTACATTTCCAAAGGCGGCGGCTACAGTAAATTGATCGCTTATTTCGGAAAGTTGATCAAAGGCAAACGACACTTCCTCCGGCTGAGTATATAGACGTGAGCTGTCAATATCTGTATTGTCAACACCGTCTTCCTCACCTCCTGTCACTCCCAGTTCAATTTCAAGATACATTCCCATTGGAGAAATTCTCGATAGATATTCTTTACAAGTAGCGATATTGTCTTCTACAGGCTCTTCACTCAAATCTATCATGTGAGAGCTGTACAGCGGCCTTCCCGTTTCCTTAAAGTGCTTTTCACTTGCAGCAATAAGGCCATCAATCCAAGGCAATATCTTTCTAGAACAATGATCAGTATGAAGAATCACAGGAACGCCGTAAGCTTTCGCAAGGGCATGAACGTGAAGCGCACCGGCCACAGATCCCAGAACTGCTTTCTCATGGGCATCCATCTTGAGACCTTTTCCAGCATTGAAAACTGCGCCACCATTAGAAAACTGAATGATTACTGGAGAATTCAACTCTGCCGCAGTTTCCAAAACAGCATTAATTGAACTTGATCCAATAACATTTACAGCTGGCAAAGCATATCCTCTTGCTTTCGCATCATCAAAGACAGCTTGTACTTCATTACCAAAAAGAACACCAGAGGGAAATCGTTGTGACATCTTTATTTTTTTTAAACAAAAATACCGAGATATTTAATACAAAAGGCGAAAAAGAACATTAGAATAATCACACCTTATTAACCAGATGCGGAAATGATAAAAAAACCTCTGTAAATTATCACGTCACAAAAATAACATTGACGTCTAAGGTGTTTTACAACGTGGCTTTTATACCTGGATTAATTATTTTTCTATTTCCGTTGCATCCATTTGGAATTGATGTACTAACTCTTCTGGGGATTTACCTATATGTTTCAACGACAAAGCTGCAAGTTTGGCTTCATTTGATTCCGGATGCAAATCAATGACACCCTTGTAGAACTTTTCTGCCATCTCATCATCTCCCAGTTCTGTTTCATATAAATATGCAATAAGAAAAGCACAAAGGGCTCTGTTCTCATAGGTAGGGTAACCGTCATGGACGTTTTGCAACAAACGTATGGCATCGTGAAATTTCCCAGCGCCACGTAACAGGTCTGCCCTTCTGACTAGGTACTCTGCCACAATTGAATCTGCTGGGCAGGCGTTCGCAAAATCCGCATATGCCTTCATCAGGTGACTTGCATCATGCGTGTCAAGAGAAACATGATTTGCGACTTCCTTCTCTAAAGACACCACTTGCGCTTTAAGTTCGTCACATGAACTGAGCTTATCTCGACCACCTTCTGAACACCCAATAAGAATAAGACATAAAATAGAGATCCTGAACCACATCATCTTACTTTTCCTTTAGGCAAACGCATTCTATAATCTACACTGATTTTGCCCAAACCGATATCTCGTAATTTACCGTGCAACAATCTTCTCTTGACAGCAGTGATATGATCTGTTATAAGGACTCCATCGAGATGGTCGTATTCGTGTTGAACGATACGCGCTGCAATGCCAGTCAAATGTTCTTCCTTTAATTCCCAATCTTCATTGAAATATTCAACTGTAATATTGTTTGGCCTAGAGACACTCTCTCTGACTCCAGGAATTGACAGACACCCCTCTTCCATTGAAGAATGGTCGCTAGAAGATTCAAAAATGACGGGATTGATCATGACTCTCTTAAATCCATGACACAATTTATCATCCTCACCAAATGGCGTTCCGTCTACAACAAACAACCGAATAGACTCACCTACTTGAGGGGCTGCAATACCCACTCCTTCAGCACTATACATCGTTTCCCACATGTCAATGATGAGCGTTTCAAGACCTTTAAGGCCTTTTTCAATTTCCTGGGCCTCTGCTTTTAATACAGGGTCGCCAAAAGCAACTACTGGTTTTACCATTTTACAAATTTAGCTATGCTACCTTTGCTAAATGCCTATTTTAGATTCTATTCCTGAAGCAATTGAAGTTATTCGTTCTGGGGGAGTAATTATTGTCGTTGATGATGAAGACCGAGAAAACGAAGGAGACTTCCTAACCGCTGCGCGCAATGTCACTCCTGAGATCATTAATTTCATGGCCACGCATGGCAGAGGGCTTATTTGCGCACCACTTATTGAGAGCCGATGCGATGCATTGGACCTCGACCTGATGGTGACTTCAAATAACGCAGCCTATGAAACACCATTTACAGTTTCTGTTGATCTTATAGGTGACGGATGTACAACTGGCATTTCTGCAAGCGACAGATCAAAAACGATTAAAGCACTCATTGACCCAGCTACAAAACCAGATGTTCTTGGGAAGCCAGGACATATCTTCCCTCTCAGAGCAAAAGCAGGAGGCGTTCTAAGACGCAATGGACACACTGAAGCTGCCATAGACTTTGCGAGACTGGCGGGATTTGAACCAGCGGGTGTCATTGTTGAAATACTCAATGACAACGGAACGATGGCTCGTCTTCCTGAGCTTAGGAAATTGGCAGACAAACACAATATGAAACTTGTGTCTATCGCAGACCTGATTTCATACAGATTAGAACACGAAACACTTATAGAAAGAACAGCCGAAGTTCAATTGAACACTGAGTTTGGTCCTTTTATGGCCATCTCATACAAGCAGCTCACTGACGATGTTGAACACTTGGCGCTCATTAAAGGATCATGGGACTCACAGGACGCTGTCCCCGTTAGGGTGCATGCATCAAGCATGATTGGTGATGTGTTCCACGTGTCAGATTTGGGCAAAGGTCCGCAGCTTCATGCTGCAATGTCAAAAATCGAAGAAATAGGATATGGCGCAGTCGTTTTCATCAACAAACTTCATCAAGGAGGAGGGTTTGCTGAAGAATTGTTGGCTTATGCAAAATACAGTAAAAAACAAAAAAAGTCTGGGGTTTTCCATCCCTTTGACTCAAAAGACTATGGCATAGGTGCTCAAATAGTAAGAGACTTAGGAATCAGAAACATTAATTTACTTTCTGATTCACCTAAGAAATCTGGTGACATCGGATACGGGCTTCAAATAATTAGCCACACTTCCCTGGCCAAATAATCTTTGTGCATTCATTAATGCATGAAAAAGCCCGCCTAAATAGGCAGGCTCTTAATATTGGTTCTGAAACAGAGTCTAAGACTCTGTCGTCTCCTCAGGGTCCTTCGTTTCCTTAGGCTCCTTAGTCTCTTTCTTGAATTTACCATACTTCTGGCGGAACTTATCTATTCTACCAGCAGTATCAACAAATTGTGCCTTCCCTGTATAAAAGGGGTGTGACTTTGAACTTACCTCCACTTTAATAAGTGGATAATCATTTCCATCTTCCCACTTAATCGTTTCTTTTGTATTCGCAGTAGAGCGGCTCAGAAAAGCAAACTCATTACTCATATCTTTAAAAACAACTGTACGATAACCTTCTGGGTGGATTCCTTTTTTCATCTCTCAAAATTGGACGGCGAAGATACGCATAATGTGTGTCTATCACATGCTTTGATGTACCGAATTTCATTAAAAATAATATTTTCATAAAAATACAAAAACAAAATCGTGGATATAAACGCTTTAACGTACATTTGATTTGAATTTAAGTGAGTTTAGCATTGCGCTAAACATCAAGTGATAATTTGGTTAAGTTGGTCCCGCATTGAAACGTCAGTGCGGGATTTTCTTTGTCCATAAATTGTCCAAAAGTTGTTTTTATACAACATACTCTGATTTTGTGTTCATAAATAGCATTGATAATTTATTTATATAGATTATATAACCACGACTTTAGCCCTTAGCAAACATCTATGTTCTTTAAAATTAGCACAATATTATTTTCAATCGGCCTAGCACTTGTATGTGGGCTTACAAACGAACCCGGATTTGTTCATGAGGTAAGTTCTTCAAAAACAATTTTCCACGGTGTTGAGACTCCATATTCCGTGAGAATACAATCAGAAGAGATCAACGGACTCGTACAGCTAGAATTTAATATCCCACAAGGCCTTAACACCCAAGTGGTGAATAGTCAAAACAGCAAGGTTACATATCACACGAACTCCGTGTCTTTGCTTTGGAACAATTTTGAGGAGGAGGAAATTAATATTGAGCTTGCATTTACCTCCAATGTAGATTTTGAGCAAGGTGAAATTGCCCCTACCTTATCATATATTAAAAATGGTGAACGCATCGATGCTGATCTTGACAAAACAACAATTCACGATTTATCTGCCAGAACTGATTTGGACCAAGTCGCGGACCAACCTTCCGGGGTGTCGTGTCTGAGACATCTAACTGATGAAGGTGAAGGTGTTACGCGAATCGACCTCGTTATCGATGGAGAAGGGTTTGACGGATTCCTTAAAATAACCGAAGCAACTCCAAACAACTGTATTGTTGAAATTATTGACTCTGAGCTTTCCCTTTCTCAAATGGAGAATGGGATTTTAAATTTCATATGGTTTGATGCAAAGTCTCCCTTGCCCATAACTGTGACTTACAAATTGTTGGGGTGTTCGAACAATGCAACTCTGAATATAAAGGGAAAGATTGATTATGCGTTTGGAAATTCGGGGTTTTCACAGGATATTGCGTACTACATTATTGAATCAGAAAATGATGAGATGATGTTGGATTTGGACCAAATTGAAGAGAACATCTCAACTGAAAAAGTGAACAATACAAGTACAAATGACGCTTTGACTCCTGACAAAGGGGTTTCATATAGAGTACAGCTGATGGCTGGACACAATGACGTAACTGAATCTTGGGTGACCTATAAGTACAATTTCAAAGGTCGTTCAGACACTGAAATGCACGAAGGATGGATCAAGTATACGACAGGGTCCTATCAGGAGTATCAGTTAGCTCGTAATGAACGAGAAAGCATCAACAAAGTTCACGATTTTCCACAGCCATTTGTAACTGCCTATTATCTAGGCGACCGAATTACTGTTGGAGAAGCATTGATTATTTCACAACAAGATTGGATTCAATAATGGCTACAATTCATACAGACTGGAAGTCCGCAATTAATGGATATGAAGATTACTTGGCTTTAGAAAGAGGGCTGAGCGAGAATTCTATCCTTGCATACATACGTGACATCAAACAATTTGCAAAAATTATTGAAAAGGTGGACGGAGTTACCAACCCGGCGAAGATCAACCTGTCAAATGTCGAACACTTTTTAGCAAGTCTGTACGACAATGGAATCGCAAGGAATAGTCAAGCACGAAAATTGAGTGGTGTGAGAAGTTTCTGTAAGTTTTTACGCATTGAAGGAGTGATTGAAACGAATCCCATCGAACTTATCGAAGGGCCACGACCGCAGAGAAAACTTCCTGATGTACTCACTGTTAATGAGATTGACCGCATCATCGCTTCCGTAGATATGAGTCGCAGAGAGGGAGTAAGAAATAAAGCAATGCTCGAAGTACTTTACAGTTGTGGACTTCGTGTGAGTGAACTCACAAGTCTACAAATTTCACGGGTAGATTTAATTGACGGTGTAGTAAAGGTTGTGGGAAAAGGTAACAAAGAAAGAATTATTCCAATAGGTCGACAAGCATGTGATTCTATTGATGATTATCTCTCACATTATCGTTCTGGAATCATCCCATTGCCAGGTCATGAGGACACAATGTTTCTAGGCAGACAAGGAAGGAAAATGACGCGTCAAATGGCGTTCACCATGCTTAAGCGTAGCGTAATTGCTGCAGGCATTCGTAAAAACGTTAGTCCACACACATTCCGCCACAGTTTTGCTACACATCTTATTGAAGCTGGTGCCGATCTAAGAGCTGTGCAAGAAATGCTTGGGCACGCTCAAATTACGACGACTGAGATATACACTCACCTCGATAAAAAATATCTTGAAAATCAGGTAACTTCTTATCATCCACGCTCTTTAGAGGCTGCGATACATATATTGAAAAGACCTGAGAACAACAAGTACCATTATTGAGTAAACTATCTTGAGTAAACAATTGACTAAGTCCAATGTGTACTTGAAGATCTAGGTACTTTTGATATATCCCATTGATTAATGGCTTGAGACAGCATGTTTTCAGGTGAATCAATACCGACCTCCGACTGCCCTAAGAATTTAAGAGCATCATAAATTTGGCTCGGAGCGTTCTTAATTTGAATCGGAGAAGCTTTCGTAAACTTGCTTAATTTATCTTCCAGAATGTTATATGCCAAAGGAATATGCGCATATAAAGGAGGGATGAGATTTAATGCTTCATGTAGCAGCAAGTGCCTGGGGGTTGAATCCATCAGATCCGCTCCTCGAACAATATTCGTTATCCCTTGTTCTGCATCATCAGTGACGACCGCAAGATGATATGCAAAATATCCATCCGCTCTTCTTAGTATAAAATCACCCAAAGAGGACTTCAGCGCGTTTTGACTTCCTTGAACCAAATCATTCCACTTCACATCTTCAATGTTGCTCTTTGATACCCGAAATCGGATTGACCTCTCTTCTTTGTGTTGTGAGATGCCATTTCTACAGGTTCCAGGATAGAAATCCAGCCCCCCAGCATTTGCGAGATCCTTTCTGGAACAGGCACATCCAAAAGTCATGCCTGCGTCCTTTAGTTTCTGAAGCGCCGAATCATAAATGTGATGCCTTGTGCTCTGGTACTGAACAGAGTTGTCCCAAACCAAGCCAAAGCCCTCTAAAGTTCTAAGAATGTCGTCAGCAGAGCCCTCTACTTCACGTGGAGGGTCTAAATCCTCAATTCGAACAAGCCAAGTCCCGTGATTTGATTTTGCGTCACAAAAACTAGCAACGGCTGCGATTAGAGAACCGAAATGAAGATGTCCTGAGGGTGAAGGCGCAAAACGTCCAATATATGGTCGTCCATCCAAAACCTATCCACGGGTTAATTTGCGATACTTAATACGCTTAGGACCTTTATCGCCTATTCGCTTTTTCTTGTTTTCCTCGTAGTCAGAATACGCTCCTTCGAACCAGTAAGCATTTGAATCCCCTTCAAAGGCAAGAATATGAGTACAGATTCTGTCTAAGAAGTAACGATCGTGAGAAATAACTACTGCACAACCGGCAAACGATAGTATTCCTTCCTCTAAAGCACGCAAAGTGTTCACGTCGATATCGTTTGTAGGCTCATCGAGGAGAAGTACATTCGCCTCCGTTTTGAGGGTCATGGCAAGATGTAGTCGATTCCGCTCTCCTCCAGAAAGAACTTTACATTTCTTTTGTTGGTCGGGACCATTAAAGTTAAATCTACTTACATATGCGCGAGAGTTGACTAACTGGCCCCCAATTTCTATGTGCTCATTTTTACCTGACACTACTTCCCAAACAGTCGCTTCAGGATCTATATCGGTGTGGGTTTGGTCTACATATCCGAGTTCAACCGTATCCCCCAGAGATAGCGACCCCTGATCAGGCTGCTCCTCCCCCATGATCATCTTGAAGAGCGTGGTTTTACCCGCACCGTTAGGTCCGATTATGCCGACGATTCCAGCAGGTGGAAGTTCAAAGGACAGATTGTCAATCAGTAGCTTGTCACCGTATGATTTCTGTAAATCCTTAACTTCCAGAACTTTATTTCCGAGTCGAGGACCATTTGGTATTGGAATTTGAAGGCGAGAGTCTTTCTCTTTAGAACCTTCAGATAGCATAATATCATAGTTTGAGATACGTGCTTTGTTTTTCGCACGACGTCCTTTCGGGCTCGTACGTATCCATTCGAGTTCTTTGTCAAGCTCCTTTTTACGCTTGCTCTCATGTTTTTCCTCTTGAGAAAGTCGTTTTGTTTTTTGTTCTAGCCAGTTCTGATAATTGCCTTTATAAGGAATGCCTTCTCCTCTGTCCAATTCAAGAATCCATCCAGCGACGTTGTCAAGGAAATATCTATCGTGCGTTACGCATAGAACTGTTCCTACATATTGCTCAAGATGCTGCTCTAGCCAATCTATAGATTCGGCATCTAAGTGGTTTGTAGGCTCATCGAGAAGCAATACATCAGGCTTCTTTAAAAGGAGTCGACATAATGCAACACGGCGTCGTTCTCCACCAGACAATTCAGAAATAAGTTGATCGTCAGGAGGACAGCGAAGTGCGTCCATCGCGATATTCAATTTCGTGTCTAGTTCCCAAGCATCCAACGCATCAATTCTATCTTGAACCAGTGCCTGGCGATTAATAAGGGCATCCATCTTTTCTGGAGAATTGAGGATCTCCTCATCCATAAACTTCGCGTTTATTTCCTCGAATTCAGCCAAAGTATCAACGATTTCCTGAGTGCCTTCCTCCACAATTTGGCGTACGGTCTTTGACTCATCCAGGTCTGGCTCTTGGGGAAGATATCCTACTGTATAGCCCGGTGACCAAACAATATCACCCCTAAAGGACTCGTCCAACCCAGCAATTAATTTCATTACTGTTGATTTTCCAGAGCCGTTCACACCGATTATTCCAATCTTCGCTCCATAATAAAAGGACAGGTATACATCCTTTAGAATCAGCTTTCCAGTAGGTGTTTCTTTGTTCACCTTTTCCATTGAAAAGATCACTTTCTTATCGTCAGACATGTTTTGAGTTTGATTCGGATAATTCTTTATACAAAGCACAAAGGTAATTCACAACCCCCCGTCAACTAACCCTTTTTAAAGCTGCTTATTACGAGCAACAGAATGATCGATTGCAACAAAATCAGAAAGTAATGGAGTATGATTATCTGATCATTCGGAACTGTAATGTCTAAGTATCCTGAATATGAAAAATAGAAAGTGGCCATATCTAGTACTTTATAAAACAGAAATGACGCGCCAAGCCCCACCAAATATCCAAGCTGCTTTAACATATCAATTTTGCTTAGCAGTTCTTTTCTATGTGTTACAAGCGTTTCGGCCCTCACCAAATACCCTCCGAAAATGAAGGTGAGTTGATACCCACAATAGATCAGCAAAGCTGACGTGAGGCTGTACCCTAGAAACAAGAATGAGATCACAGTCAGAAGCATGACAGCTTCAACGAACAAAGAGATTCTGTAAAAACTTTGAATGTTTAAGAGTCTCTCATAGAACTTTGCAATGACGATCATCGCGACAGCCAACACCATACCACCTATAGAATAAATTTCAGGATCCAATGGCTCATAGATTTTAAATAAAATCCCAATTGACAGTCCTGTAAATGAAGAATTAAGGAGCTTATAAATCAGAAAGTTTTTTTCAACTAATTGCATTGAGCGTCTTTTTTTTAGAAAGGTCGTGACCACAAAGGTACTCGTGAAGGGACATCCTTGATTACCTTGGCGCCATGGCAAAAAAAACTGATCTGGAACGCAATAAAAACGAGGACCGAATGAGGCTTCTTGTTTCAGGTTTAGAAAGAAAACTTGATCTTGTAAAGAAAGGTGGAGGTGCGGCTCGTATCAAGAAAGAACACGCAAAAGGCAAAATGACAGCCAGAGAGAGACTCTCTGTTTTGTTTGATCCTGAGTGCAAGCGATTTGAATTGGGTGCGCTTGTGGGAGATGGAATGTATGAGGAGTATGGAGGCTGCCCGTCAGGCGGGGTTGTTGTTGAAGTAGGGCGAATCCATGGAAGGCTGTGCATCGCCGTTGCAAATGACGCAACGATTAAAGCTGGCGCTTGGTTTCCTATCACAGCTAAGAAAAATCTGAGAGCGCAAGAAATCGCGCTTGAAAACAAACTGCCCATCATCTACCTCGTGGATAGCGCTGGTGTATTTCTACCGCTTCAAGATGAGATCTTCCCGGACAAAGAACACTTTGGGAGGATGTTTCGGAATAACGCAAAATTATCGAGCGAAGGCGTACCACAAATAGCCGCTGTGATGGGGTCTTGCGTAGCAGGAGGTGCATACCTCCCGATCATGAGTGATGAGTCACTCATTGTAGAAGGGACGGGATCGATCTTTTTGGCGGGGAGTTATTTGGTC
>Ga0307984_1000552_pt1 | contig 16429 bp, 14 predicted proteins | sample EllFjometageno78_FD_203169 | JGI IMG/M metagenome (GOLD analysis project Ga0307984, IMG submission 203169) | Marine microbial communities from Ellis Fjord, Antarctic Ocean - #78 | ecosystem: Environmental > Aquatic > Marine > Unclassified | place: Southern Ocean | collected 2014-10-09
CCACTAACATAGACTTTGTAGAATCATCGTACAGGTCATACTGAGGGAACACAGACTTGGCTTTATCTATATGATTAATGACAGCCTGAGCTGGGGGGATGCCAGCCGCACCCCTAGTCTGGCCCATACCTGAGGTGACATAACCACTGGTATCATCATATATTCCACGAGTATAACCTTCAGCATCTGAGATATCTCTTATTTGTGGTAAATACTGGGGTGGGGTATCTGGGTAGTCTTTGAGAAGCTCTGTGTATGCCTCTCCCCCCTTGTATATTGGTTCACTTCGACTAAGAGATCCACCAGAACCCCTTATAGCATCGATAGTCTGTGTGTTGACATTATACACTTCTTGTTCTCTGGGGGTCATGCCACCCCACCCCGGAATTACACCAGTCATAAGTATCTCCTTATTTACCTGAGTTAGCTGCGAGTAGTCCTGCACCCATAAGAACTAGTGGTGCAAATGGACCTGCTGCAAGTGCTAGCGGGGCTGCACCTGCCACTGTACCACCTCCAGCTGCAGTGGCTAAGCCTGTACCTGCTGCCATAGTCTCTGCACCTAAGGCTAAGTGGGCTGGCATCGCGGCTGCTTGGGCTGCCTGTTGAGCTGCTATGGCACCTTCTGCACCCCCACCAAGCATTGCTGATGGTGATATTGCGGTACCCATTGTGCTAGATAACTCGGATACTGGAATACTTGTGTTCATAACTGACTGTGCAGTTGGTGTATTGGTGGATGCAGGTTTAAATGCATTCCAAGCTTCTTTAGCTTTACCAACACCCCAGTCCTTAATAGCCCCTGCTTCATCAGAACCCATAGCTTTCTCAAATACTGCGGGTGCAACCGTCTGCATCATTCCGGGTTGTTCTGCCTGTGGTTGTGGTGCAGGTACACCCGGAAGCTGAGGAGCTCCTGTCTTCTTATCTACCTGAGGTGCAAAGGGGTTGAATCCAGCCATGACTACTTACCCCCAGTTTTAGTGGTCTCTTTACCTGCAACACCAGAGAACAAACCAATGCGTTGTGCAAGAGCTGTGTAAGGTGAGTCAGCAACAGCTTGATCTTGTGCCTGCTGTGCCTGACCAACCATACCAAGTGTCTGTGCACCTTGACCCTGCATACCCATAGCTTGGTTGATGTTCTGGGTCTGCATCTGTTGTGCCTGCTGATCAATACCTGCGAAGTTAGCTGCAAGTCCTTGCTCAATACCAGCTTGGTTGACTGCCTGACGAGAACCACCAAGTCCACCACGTTGCCCTGCCATAGCATTGGAGGTACCTAAGGCACCTTGGGCTGATTGTAGTGCTGATGCTCGTTGACCTGAGAGGTCTACTGGCTTGTTAGCAATATCAAACATAGAGCCTTCAAGGGCTGTCTGATTACCTGCTGCTGCAATTCCAGCTGCCTGTGCATCCTTACCTGCCTGTGTGAACTCTGCAACCTGACCTAGTTGACCAGAGTCGTACATACCCTTGGCATCATTAAGCATCTCAGTGATCTGGGGCTTATACTCAGTGGCAAACCCAGATGTAGTTGTGCTTGGACCACCGCCACCACAGTGTGCGATATCTTCTTCAGCATGGTATGTGACTTCACCATGTTCCAGTACTTCTCCGGTAGACATATCAAATGTCATTCCATCATAAATCTTTATTAGTTTAGACATCAAAGGTCTCCTTTAAACTTAATCTCATAGTTGTGTAACGCTCTTTCCAACCAGCTTTCTCAAGTGGTTTAAGTAGACCTCTTCGGCCTGTGAACTCCAGACAGTCAATCTGAGGGAACTTACTCATCTGATCAGCGAACTCTGTGGTCCACTCTGACATCTTATCGTTAGTCTTTCCACCCAAGGTTATGATGTGAAGTGACACGAAGTTGTTATACTGTATTAATCTTGTAGTTCCAATCGCAACAAGCTCACCAGAGTCAAAGACCTCCCAGACATGGAAGTTCTGCGGGTCTGATATAGCTCCTTGGATTATCTGTTGTGTGGTCCACTCACCTGAACTGTGCTTTAAGGCAGAGTCTATGAGTGGTTTTAGTTTGTTATACTTAGTCAGTATATCTTCACCCACTACTTGTGTGATATGGATCCCTGATCCAGTCTCATCAATTGACATTGTTGTTAGTCCCCTATACGTTTAATGCTGCTTTAAGTACTGCGATATCATCCTGCAGGCTCTTTATAAGATCTGCCTGAGAGACCTCGGTGGACTCAACAAGGGTGTAGTTGAACACCCCATCAATGTAAGTCCAACCTGAGAGGTCATCTGCAATACCCTCGGGAGCCTCAACCTCTGTGAGGTTAACATAGTAATCCTCGCCTAAGTCCTTCTGGTTTATCAACTCTAAGACAGAACCTGTGTCTGACACCTTTATATAACTTGTCATATTAATATCCTATAGTTTAAACCATTTGAAGCTGGCCCTAGCATATCGGGTGCCACTATTATTAGTGCTGTAATTTACACCAGATGCTGTGGGTTGTGCAGAGAAGTATAAGAAGCTTACGGATCCTAAGGAAGCTGTTCCGCCACCGGAGGTATCTTGGAAGTACGAGTACGATGTATATTGGTTAGTTGTCTCTGTACCACCCTTAACAGCGTACCATCCTGCAACTGTACCAAAGCTTGCTGTAGCTGCTGAAGCTGATGCCGCAAATGATGTAGAGGCTACTGTATTCCATACTGGGACTGCCTTATACCATGCATCACCTAGGACATCTAAGTCTATCTGAGTACCACCACCTGCTGGATTAGACACAGATGCATAACCAACACCACCTGCACCACCTGCGGTCACCTTGGCAGTTAAAGCATCGGAGGGTACAGTTGGAGCTGCACCACCAGAACCTATTGTGAACTTAACACTTAAAGCTCCAGATGGTATTGATGTTATACTCACTGTTGTACCTGCACCACCACCATTATTAGTAATAGCAATAGGTGAACCGTTGAACCCGTAAGCACCACCAGAGCCACCACCAGATCCATAAGAACCTGCCCCTGTGTTGGAGCTTGGGGTTGAGGGTGTTCCGCCAGCTCCTCCCGGAGCCTTAGATGATGCATCACCTGAAGCACCGTACCCATAGTTAACGTTTGACTGAACAGACCACACTGCACCTGCGCCACCTGTGGTTGTGTAACCACCAAGACTTGCCCCAGTCCCATCAGTACTTGCATGGAAGGATACAGATGTAGGTGAGCCTACGTTACCATTAACCTTCCAAGAGGCACTTCGGTCACCTGCAGCATTACTTGAGCCAGAGCCACCACCCGCTATGATAGTTATATCAAGTGCTGTTGTGGTGACGCCTAGTGAGTATACATGAGACCCTGCAGTGTCATATTCTGTTACTGCTCCGGGGGCTCCTGTGTATATATCCACACCGATAAGCCGGAAGGTACCTGCGGAGTCCATAAGGATTGACGAGGTAGGTGAGGAGATTGCAAAGCCAGCCACAGGGGTCACACCATCTGCTGCCAGACCCTTACCATAGAAAGCACCGTGGTCTCCTGAGGTGAGTGAAGTCTTGTTGAAGATTATGCCAGAGGATGTATTACTGAATGATATATTATCATCAATAGTTATCTTGGATGCTTTGATGGAGCCTGTTGTTATCTTACCACCATCTATATCAGTAGTACCTAGTGTGTATATGTCAACCGGAGAGACTGCACCTATAGTGTTTGCTGTGACTGCCTCAGATAACAGTTGGGTTCCATCTGTGAAGGATACACTACGTATTGGTGTGTCTATATAAGTGGACACCCATGTACTCTCAGCCGAAGACTGTGCAGTTCCAGCACCATAGTCTGCAACAGCGGTTACATCGAATATATTGAGAGCCCCACCACTGTCATCAGCATCAGCCCTGTAACGACCTACGACTACTGTTTCAAGAAGCCATGCGTACAGGCCACCATCTGAGGCGGAATGAGTTCCCACTATGATCTCTACCATAGCTTCAGTTATACGGCTATAGTCAGCTACCCTGTAAGTTGCTGCACCTGCACCGGCTACAGTGATTCTGGAGGCACCTATAGTACCTACAGCTATCTCGTCAGCAGTTATAGTCCCTGCAGCTATCTCGTCAGCAGTTATAGCTCCTGTGGCTATCTCGTCAGCTGTTATAGTATTTGCAGCAAGATGGTCAGCGGCTATAGACCCATCAACGATAAGATTACCATCAATGAATGAAGCAGGTGCCACCCAAGTGTCTGAAGAACCTGATCTCTTAAATGTACCTGTGAGTTTACCATCATCATATGTTATGACTACAGTTGTACCATACCCAAACTCTTTCTGGTTTGTATAAGGTCTTCCTGTGAATGCTATGACAGCAGCTAAGGCATCAGCTATCCATACGGAGTCCCCAAGTGTTGGCTTGTTACTGCCACTCTCGGTTCCTGTGACAAAAGGTATACCCCCATCTTTAGCTTGCACGGGGTACACCTGCCAAGCAGAAGCAACAGAATCAATGGTGAACCTTTCAGCTACCCAGAATGCTGTCACAGGTGCTGCAGGTACTGGTGTGCCCGTTAGTTGAGTCCAGTGAGTGGTAACACCATCACCGGGGTACCCCATCTCCGAGAGTAATCCGGGAGTTGTGGAGTAGTACCTCTCATACGTAGGTACAGACCCATCGATTACATCATATACTGTTATTGCAGCACTTCCAGTTCTGCTCATAAATCCTCCTAGTTTTCAGTTACAGTCACTATGCATGAGAACTGTGTTGAGCTATTATCTGCTATGTCAGCAGCCTCCACTATAAGTGTACTGGCCCCAAGTCCATCAGCACTGTCACCACCAGAGGCTATGACATTACGTGTACCTGTGGCAACACTTACGTCTGCAGAAGAACCGCCAGCATCAGATCGTTGCCAGTTATAGTTAACTGACGTCTGTCCAGAACCTGTACCTACGTTTGTAACAGAAGATCCATCAATCATATCATACACATTACATGTAATAGTCTTGTCAGATCCTGTGTTATTCTTAAACACATTACCATCATTTGATTCTATAGATACAAACAGTGAGCTTGCCCCACGTTGACCGTCACGTACCCGTACAATGGATACCGAGTCAGAACCACCTGTGGCCCCAGAAACCTTGATAGTCATAGTCTGAGAGTCATCAAAGTTAGTTGATGATATTGTTATTGTGGATGCACTTATAAGAACCCCCTGATCCACGCCAGTACCCTGAACAAGTGTGGAAAAGGCACCACCATCAATACTCTTCTGGTACGTAAGGCCACCAAGGTTACCCTGAGTTTCAATACCAATACTTACGTTACTCTGGGAAGACGGGGATAATCCTGCGTTGGCATCGTACTGGAAATACTGCTTTGTTGCAGATAGTTGAACCACCTGACCACCAGTACCTTCAATAGCCTTTGTCAGTGTGATTGACAGTGACAATGTCTTCAATGTATTTGAGGAATCATTAATAGTAACTGGGACAGTCAGTAAGGTGGACTTATTAGAAGTACCTGATGGTGTGCCTACAATGGTCACTGCACCTGTTGCTGCGTTAACTGAGGTATCCCAGTCTGCTGCAGAACTTGTTATTGTCCCATAAGAGAACTTGAACTGATCTGTGGTCCCGGTGGACACTGAAGTGCTCTTATAAACCCCCACGTTAGTTCCTACAAATACAGTCACCAGTGTTGAGAATAGGTCACGTTCAGTAGTACCTATGTCACCAACAGCTGATGCTGCAAAGGTGTGGTTCTCGTTTGTTAAGAATGCAGAGATAGGTGAGCCACCGTCTGCTATATCTGTGATCGTTATTGCACCTGTTGCTACACGACTCATATTAATCTCCTATTTACGGTATATTGGCTACTTCACATCGCAGTGTACTTACACTTACTATGTCAGTTGCATCTAATGTTATTTGTCTCAAATACAGGGACACTGTAGAGTTTGTTGAATCAGCTCTGTGAAAGCCTACACTTCGGGACTGGCAAGTAACTGCAACGGTGTCTGTGTAGATGTTACCAAATCCATCAGATACAACATTACCATTTGAGTCGATGCAGATGATGTCAGAGCCCTCAGACCACTTATACGAGTATGAAGTGTGATCTACGTCAGTCTGTAAGGCCCCACCTATAGCTACATCTGCCCTTAGCTGGGTGGAACCTGTGTCATTATGGAATACAGTCCCATTGGTTGAGTATATATCCACGGATACTGCACCAGCACCTGAGGTGTAGGTCCACTCATAGTCAGTTGGATCTGTGGAAGCTATGACAGAGCCCCACCATATGCCTCTCCAAGACTTCTGGATACCATCGGCACTGAATGGTAGTTCTGAGAAACCTACTATATCCAGCTGAGATGTAACTGTGCCGTTCACACTCACATTAGTAGCCTTATCAGAGTACCTTACATGCAACTGCTTGTTTGACACTTCCCAGTCCCCATCACTGAACACCCAAAGGTTATTAGTGGTGGAGTTGTAGAAGGTATCATTCTCCTTATAGTTAGAATTCACAGATGGAGCTGAGGTTCCACTGTAGCTGCTTGAGCCAGTGCTTGAACCCCTCTCAAGGGATCTTAGTCGCCTCTGTAGTTCTGTTTCGCTAATCTTAGCCATAGCTACTCCTTTAGGTTAACGCCAACTTGTAGGCTTTAAACTGAATTGAATTGATGTTAATTTAGGATTAGTAGTGCCAGACATTGTGACCCTTACATTGATATACCTGCCAGACTGACGTACATCTACCTTGTATCCATTTGCAGGATCAAAGGCTCTTGTGGTACTGTCAAACCCTGAGGTTAGTGCTGAATCAGACGTCTTAGATGATGTCCCAAAGACCGCTATGTTGACCAGTCCATCAGACTGCGGGTACATAGTGTCTACATCTTTATACTGAGCTCGTGCACCTAGGTCATCTTCAGCCCTTACGAACCAACCACCGGATACCAGTGTTGAGCTTGACAGTTCTTTGACAGAGTTAGTATCAGGTGAAGCTGCAAAGATCCTCAGGGATCCATCAACTTCAGTCTCATACATATCTGTTATGTTGGGTAAGGACCTAATATGGACCTTCTGGTCTGCGTAATTAAACACAAAGGCCTTGTTACACCCTGAACCAGTAGTGCCAGTCTCCCTGAAACAGAACCAGACTTCTTTGTCTCGGGTCTGCTGGAATACGAAAGACTTGTCTTTGTCAGTGCCTTTGACAAGATCAAACATAGTGTCTTGGAACAGACCTTTTGCTATGTCTTGCTTCTGTGACTGACCGTCGTGTATGTATACGCCATAGTTACCTATGACCAAGTGCTGAGAGTCACCAATAGTTGCCACACACCTTGTGGAATAGATTCCGTCATCTTCAAAGATAGAGTCAAACCCTAAGATAAAGCTGTCACCGGTCTCATACACCCTGACCACGGAGTCTGTCTTGTACGCTATGAAGAACTCACCAAGTTGTCTTCCGTCAAGGATACGTCCCGGAGTCTGAGTCATAAATGAATCACCTGCGGTGTTGACCAGTGATGCCTGCCACTCTACTGCTGCAATGGAATCCAAGGCAGTTATATGGGAAGACCATACGAAGTCTATCGGGTACGCAGAGTCATCAGATGTTGTTGTTGTATCATTATCATCATAGAAGCTCATAGCCACCAGACGGTTCTTGTAAGGACGCATGATACGGGCATACTGTGTGCCAGCCATAGCTGACCAGTTGGGCAAGTCTGCAAGGTTACCTGCGGTGGTAGCATCTGCTGAGATGTACTGCGGGTTACCAGTTCCGGGATTACATATGAGTACCCCATTGAATACGAACAACTGTGGCGGATAGTTCACATCAATCTCAAAGTTAGCTGCAGCTAGGCCATTAGTAATCTCGATGTTCTGAGTGGTCTCAGTGTTATATACAAACACACGACCTTTTGTACCAGTCGAGGACGCTGTGTCCTTTATGATGTAAGCAATGTTAAGGAATCCAGATCCTGCGGGAGTCCACTGGGTGACTGCTACTGGTTCCCCTGCTGCGTATGATGAGTTCACATCAAAACCAGATACGAAGTCATTGACCCCTTGTACCGAGCCATCTTTAACTCTTATGTCAAGGCAGTCACTCCAAGCCCCTTGGGGTAGAGAGTGTGCAGGCATATCTGTGATTAATCCTACACTCGAGAAATCTATCTCAGGAGTTATTTGAAATGGCATTAGAGCCTCCTTCTGTTATTTTCTTGATACGATTGACTGACCGAAGTACATACCTACAACTGACATGATTGCATGTGGGAGCCACTCAGGTGTTACCATACCCTCTAAGGTACGCCATTCAGTCACTGTTGTTGTGAAGTCTAAGAACAACAGTTTAAAGCCACTTGTGACTTCCACAGGGACTACTGTGGGTAACCCCATTATAGGTGCCAGCAGTATGAAGCCAGCCATAGCCATGAAGGATATGACAAGGAATCTGCGGATCCATTGGGCATTAGGGTTCTGGTAGGCCCTTGCGCTGTTAACACTGTCCTCAGAGGCCGAGAATTGACTCATGAGCTGTTTCTGTTGATCAGCCTTATCAGACTGTGCCTGTGACCACATCTTCATTACAGCGCCTCCTAGGACGCTTAAGATCATTGTGATCATTTCCATCGGTAGTCCAAACATACTATTACCCCTTAGTCTTCTTACAATCCCTGCATACCTTGGAGCCCTTGGCTACGTTGTATGAGTTACATATGATACACATGCCTAATTCCTGAGCATAAAGGCTGCACCTGTTACAAGGGCAGCTATCAGTAATCGTACAAACCATTCATTGGCACTGCTTGTCTTAGCCCCTAAGGCTAACTTGATAGCATGTTCATCTATCTCTTCACTGTGCTTGTTAAGTCTGCTGTCCTGTGTGTTGTTGTGTTTGATTAGACCATCAATCTTGGTGTCTATCTCTACAAGTTTTATCATAGCATCAGCTAGTTTATCAATCTTAGCTTCCAGCCGGTCGAACCTAGCGTTAACTTCCATAATTATCATCTCACGTATAGGGCCACACCAAAGAGTGCCGCCATGATTACTGCTATTATACCCATTGCCTTCAATCCGATGGCTATGTTCTCCTGAATTGCTTCATTACGTAAGTATCTCTTACGTGCTGCAACTCTTACTGCTTCTTTTGCATCCCTACTATACTGAGCTTTGAACTCTAGGAAATTGTGATAGCCAAGTAAGCCTTGTTTGTTGAGCATAAACTTAAGCTCTTCTTCTTGCTTACGTAGCTGTTGTTGTGCTTGAAAGGCCTCCAGTGCGGAGGATTTACCTTTGGTTGCTACTTCTTTGGCTATCTCATTCTCAGCTTTGAAGTATTTACCTACTGCATCTCCTGCATCTAACATGTCCTTACCGTTAGCTAAGGTTTTCTTAATAACAGCAAAAGCTGCGTTAGCTGCCATAAGGGATTCTATCAGCATATCCATAACCTCCTTGAGTATTCTTGTAAGGTCCTGTAAGGGGCCTTAGGCGGCTGTATGGGAAGGTAGTCTGACCTTAGTACCAAGAGAGCCCTCACATGTCTTCTATGGACCTGTGAGAGCCTGAGGGTACTTGGGTTTACCTTAAGCCCAAGGCATGCCAACAGCAGCTACCGGGTTGGCCAGTAGGTTGATACGTTCTGCAAGTGCAGCTTCAACATCAGCCTTAACAACCTTAGCATGTACCCACATTAAAACAGTCTCTTCATCTAACGTGCCAAAGCTTGTGCTAGATGGGCTGGTTTCTTTATCAAAAGAGACAGTGCCGTATGCACCTTGTGAGTGTTCATCTTCTGAAGCATCAACACCATAGTGTACTGTTGTTACGTAGTCGTCTGCTACATCACGTTCTAGCTGGTTTACTTTCCAAGTGTATGAAATGGTCATTTTATACTTCCTCTGGTACTGTGGATAAGGACTGTTCAAGCATATTGATGAACGCTACCTTACCGACAGTTAGTTGATCTAAGTTGAATTGTGTTGATCCAATCTTACGATCAAGGTCTGCACAATGATTAACCATAGCTTGCTGCTCTGGTGTCATCTCTTCATATTGATATTCAACATCGTTTACTGTGATGGGGGTGGTTTGTTTCTTGCCCATGTTTAGTTCCTCTTAAGTTAAGCTGCGGCTGCTGTTATAGCAGACATATCTTCGGTAGTCCAATAGTCTTTGGCAAGCATCAAGGTTAAGTGTTCCTTGTTGCGAGATAAGGTATCAGTCCAATCAGCATCATCCATATCTGCTGGCTTACCAGCGTTGATCAGTGATACTGAGTCTAAGCAAGCACTGTAGTGTGCTGCTATTTCTTCTGCGGTTACTTCGATTACTTCTTCTGACATTTTATTATCCTTCTAGTGCTGTTAAGCGGGTTTCAAGTGATTCTATTTTAGCAAGGGCCTCTTGCAGGGTAGCTACTAATAATGGAACAACCTTAGATTGATCGATACCCTGCATATCTGGGACTGAGCGAGTAGCCATCACTGCCTCAACTGCTGCTGTAAGCTCTTCACCTTCATCGTTAAAGGTAGCCTCAACTGCTGCTGTGACTTCATACTCTTCATCCATCATGGCATCTTTAGAGCCTGTGGCTGCTGCTGGGATTACTTCCTGTAACTCATGAGCTAAGAATCCATCAACTCTAGTACCGTCTGCAATCCACTCAAAGTTAACTGGCTTGAGCTGCTTGAAGGTAGCTGTAGCACCTGTCATTGGCTGTACGTTAGTCTTTAGGCGGTAGTCTGAGGATGTTGCGTATGTTGTAGCGCTATCTGTATAGCTAATACTGCCTTTAGCAAAACCAGCGTCCCTAAATACTAGCGCTATACTAGAGCTTGCTGTTGTATTCCTGTTGAACTCTATCTGAGCAGACCCGTTTGAATACGCTGGTCGGATTGTAGCACCGCCGTTGCCATTAGCGACTGTAGTACCTACAAGCACGTTGCCAGTAGTCGACATAGTACCTGTTTTTACTTGCCCTGATAGATGTAGGTCTTTGAATCTGTTAGCTGTAGATCCTAAGTCAACCGCAGCATCTGTTCTGATGTCACCACCAGAGTCTCCTACAGGCTCAATTTTGTTAGTGTTTAAATATAATCCTGTATAGCTACCTGCACTTCCTGACTGAATATAACTTGCAGAGTTATAAACTCCGACACCACACACCTTAGTAGTATCTTTAAAGAGAGCTATCAAGTCACCATCATCTACTAATCTACGAACCTGAAGTGAACTTTCACCACTCCTTGTGAATAGTCCATGACCTTCAGGCCTTAGCTCACAACCAACGGTAGTGCCTGTGGAAGCAGTCTTACCCACAAGAACATTACCATCCGAAGATATACGCATACGCTCATAAACAGTTGAGCCTGAGTCCGTCCAGAATGATAAGTCTGCCACTGCAGTACCAGATCCAAGGGAAGCAATAGAACCATGTCTTTGGTATGGGTTGGATTCATTGTAGTAGTCAAAAACAAGACCTTCTCCTGTGCCACTAAACGCAGGTGCAGATGCTGTCCCCCTTAAGTTCCCTAAATGTAAACCCCAAGAAGGGGAACTCCGACCTATACCAATATTACCACCAGAACCATAGATCCAATTACCAATGTTTAGTTGGTTATCAGCAGTGGCACTTGGTGCATCTACACCTGAACCGATGATGATGTTGGATGAACCTGTGGTGATGTTGTCACCAGCTAGGTAGCCTAGTGCTGTGTTAGAGGCACCTGTGGTGTTAGCGTTTAAAGAGTTATAGCCGACTGCTGTATTGTTTGATGCTGTAGTACTAGATTGTAAAGCAGACCTACCTAGTGCTGTATTGTCTGATCCTGTAATGTTGCTCTTTAGAGCATAAGCACCATGTGCTGAGTTACGGATACCTGTGGTGGTAGCCTTTAGGGATTCAAAGCCACTAGCTGTGTTGGTATGGCCTGTGGTATTCATCTTCAGTGACTCAGCACCAAGTGAAGTATTATTAGCTCCCGAAGTAGTATACTTCTGTGACTCTCGGCCCACAGCGGTGTTGTAGTTTGCTGTACTATTAAGTAGAGCGTCCTTACCTACAGCAGTTACACCTGTTCCTGTGGTATTAGCAGCTAAGGCGGCATGACCTACTGCCGTATTATTAATACCTGTAGTGTTAACATACAAAGCATTCTGACCAACAGCTACATTATTTGAAGCGGTAGTATTATACCTCATAGCAAACTTACCAACTGCAGTATTGGATTGTCCTGTGGTATTACTTACCATAGAACTGCCACCAAATGCTGAGTTGTTCTGTCCTGTGGTGTTATTCTTCAAAGCCTCATATCCACTAGCTGTGTTGTAGGAGCCTGTAATGTTGGTGGATAAAGAAGTCTTTCCTGTAGCAGTGTTGTAACTACCCGTAGTGCTAGCACCTAAAGCACTCTTACCTACCGCTACGTTATCTAAACCGGTAGTGTTGGCATCTAATGCAGCCTGACCTACCGCAGTGTTGCGTGAGCCAGTAGTGTTAGCGGCTAAAGTGTTTTGACCTACTGCTGTGTTTTCAGCACCTGTGGTGTTTGCATATAAAGAATAGTAACCAACTGCTGTGTTATTAGATGCTGTAGTATTATTAAGCAACGAGGCAAAGCCATAAGCTGCGTTCTTACCACCCGTAGTTAGGTTAGTTCCTGCAGCATCACCAACTATTGTGTTGTACAAAGCACCAGATATAATACTATTACCTGCGTTAACACCTGCAACGAAGTTTGATGTACCTGCTGTGGTTGTGGTGATACCTCCGACTATTGCGGAGCCTGATAGATGTAGGTCTTTGAACCTAGTGCCACTACTACCTAGGCTTGTTACATCTGTAGTCCTGACACCAGACTCCCTAGGGAACCATTCAGCCCCACTAAACTCAATACCAGTCTTACCTGTGGCAGCTGACCCTTCAACTATTAGGTTACCACCAGAAGTACCAATACTACCCACCGAAACTCCGCTTTTACGGAAGGCCAATACTTCCCCATCAGAGTCCGACTTATTTAGGGTTAGTGCTGCACTAACTCCTGACCTAGCTATAGAGGATGCGGCATCTGGCTTAAATGCTACACCACCACCGCTGTTAAAGGCATAGGGTGTTGAGGAAGTAGTGCCCACAAGCACGTCGCCAGATGAGTTTATTCTCATGGCTTCTGAGCTATTAGTCTTAAATGCTAGTTGTCCAGTAGTTGGACGATACACTGCTTCAGTTGCACCAGTAGCTCCACTGTTCTGAGTGAATTGTAAGGTATCTACCACTGCCTTGCCTGATAGACGTAGGTCTTTGAATCTGTTATTAGCGTTACCTAAATCTAGTAGGCCATCACTGGTTGCATTGGTTGATGTATTCCAAGGTGTGATTTGGTCAGCATCACCAACAAAACGAAGACCTGTATCACCTGAGCCTACTGTAAGTCGGTCAGAGGTAGTACCAATACTACCCACCGTAGTGCCGTCTTTCTGTACATTCAAAATATTGCCATCACTGGCTAGTCGATTTAAAACCATTGGGCTGGAAGCTGAATCGGTAACGTATATTTTATCTCCTGTTAACTCCGTGCCAACAGTTGCGCCGTTGTCTGCTGTAGTCTTACCAACAAGCACGTTGCCAGTAGTCGACATAGTACCTGTGTTTACTTGCCCTGATAGATGTAGGTCTTTGAACCTGCTACTTGTACTGCCTAGAGTGACAGTGCCGTCCTGTTGATTGCCGTTTGCTGATCTTGGTATTATCGCGGAACCGCCTCCGTCAAACAGCAACCCAGTGCCGCTAACACCTATTACAATTCCTGAGTTTTTAGCACCAATACTACCCACCGTAGTGCCGTCTTTCTGGAAGAGTGCAATGTCACCATCAGTAGTCAAGCGGTTAAGCAGTAATGGCTGTACACTTGCTCTTGTGAATGCGGCTGTACCTTGTGGGTATAACTTTATACCTGCTGTGCTTGAGCTGCTAGAAGTAGTACCAACAAGCACGTTGCCAGATGAGTCTATTCTCATAGCTTCTGCATTATTCACTCTGAATCGCATAGCGTTTACAGAATGGTCATAACGGACAGCACCCATGATCAAGTTGCCTGTACCATCAGAGAATACTAAGCCACCTTTACTAGATGTACCAGTTACTATGGATATACCTGCATCACCTGAACTAGAAACAACTATATTCTTAGCACCTGCCCAGTAGTTTGATGGGGCTGTGGTACCAATACCTACGTTGCCAGAGTTATCAATAGTCATAGCAGTAGTCCAGCTTATCGCTGTGTTTGTTGTGCCTGATGGGGCTACGCTAAATTGGTGCATTCCTGCTGAAGTCTGTGTATATAAAGCCGCTTGATCCGTTACTTTATATAAAGGTGCACCATAGTTATTGAATTTTACATTACTGCCGAGGTAGGTGTTTGGATAGGTATCATGATAACCAGCAAGAATGCCGCCAACGCCAAACTCTATCTGCTTCATTAAAGTGCCATTACTTTGTGGTGTAATGCCAATACCTACGTTGCCGTTCTGATCTATCAACATCTTCACACTTGGATTCGTTGATAATCCTGTAGCAAATGATAACGCTGACGTACCAGATGCAGCAGGTTCACTTACACCAATGTACGCAGTTGGGCTGCCTGACCTTGCGAAGCTTAGTCTTGAGGTGTGTCCACCGCCACCAATAGTGATACCATCAGCGTTACCTGTTCCGTGTATCCTGAGATTGTCAGTAGGGGAGCTGGTACCAATACCAACATTACCTATATCACTTATAGTTAACTGAGTTCCATTTTCATTACCTATAAGTAGGTCTGAGTTAGTTACACTATATATACTTCTGAACGTCCAATAGTTTGATGCGTCAGAACTAATTTTAAGTTGTGGCCCTACGGTTCCTTTTAAGTCTAACTGTTCAGTCGAAGCATCCCAGAAAAACTTTGGCGTAGTGCCTGTGTCTTCGTAGAATGATATGTCTCCGTTTCCTTTGGCCGTGAGCGTCCTAATATCACTTACATACAAAGAGGTTAAGCTATTGGTAGGTGTTCCGTAGTTTGGAAGAAACTTGAGTTTTGCTCTCCATTGGTCAGCGTGCATGCCATATGAAATGCTAGTGGAATATGTGTTATCCGGTATAGTTGAATTAGAAATAACAAGACTGCCAGTTACGTCGATTCCTGTGGATGTTGTGGCTAGTTTCTGTGCATTATCATAGTAAATGGCGGCGGAACCGTCTGCTATACCAACAAACATATTCTCGCCAGTGTACTTTTGTAGCTTAATCTGGTCGTTAGCCCTAATTCTTAAATTACCTGTACCAACTTCATCAATGTATGAGTTACTACCGTCATGGAAAACTTGCAAGTCGCCACTAGCACCAAACTTAGCCTTCTCATTATCTCCTAGAGTAAGGCCATCAGCAGTTACAGTGCCACTAATATCGACTCCTGTGGATGTTGTGGCTAGTTTGAGTGCGTTGTCGTAGTAAAGGTCTGTAGAGCTATCTGCTTGTAGTTTAGCTAATAAGTCAAAGGTTCCATTCCCATTATCTTTTCTAAAGGTTATCCCCGCACCATCAGTCTCTATAAATAAGTTACCAGTTCCAGCATCTTTTATAAAACTATGCGAACCACTATGGTAAATCTGTAAATCATCATCTGTACCAAACTTAGCCTTGACGTTATCACCATGTAGCGTATCGCCTGTCATAGTGCCGCCAGCTTTAGGGAGTGCTGCGTCTGCGGTTGCTGTAGTAGTCGTGAGAATAGCATCACGCGTAGCTATGTCAACGCCATCTACTGTGCTATTTGTTACTATAGGGCCACCAACAGATACCCCAGCATCACTTAATGCTAGTACGTTAATGTCGTCAGCGCGTAGGAATAGTGTCTCATTAGAATGATTATAAATTATACCACCTGAGTGGTTGTCAGCGTCAGCATCACCATCAGCAAAGTAAATAGTTCCAGAACTAGACGCTCCACTTGCGATAGTTACGCCTGTATTACCAGTTACTCCAACAACTAAGTTATCAGCATCAACATGGTAGTCGCTAGGGAATATGTTATTAACTCCTAGTCGCCCTACACTATCAAAGCGTGCATATTCAGACTGACCCTTAAATACTATAGGTAATCCTGTAGTATCTGTGTTGTTTGTAGCCCTAAACTCAGCTCCACCATTATCTACATGAGACTTTAGAGTATAACCATCAAATACAGTGTTAATAATCTCTAGCTGAGGAAGTGAGGTTGAAGATATATCCAAAGGCCCAGTCATTGCACCACCAGCTTTTGGCAATGCAGCATCTGCTGTGGCTGTAGTAGTGGTTAATATCGCATCTCTGGTTGCTACATCTACACCATCAAACGTAGAGTTAGTGGTGATAGCACCTGTCATAGCTCCACCTGTCTTAGGTAGTGCA
>Ga0307984_1000553_pt1 | contig 16420 bp, 11 predicted proteins | sample EllFjometageno78_FD_203169 | JGI IMG/M metagenome (GOLD analysis project Ga0307984, IMG submission 203169) | Marine microbial communities from Ellis Fjord, Antarctic Ocean - #78 | ecosystem: Environmental > Aquatic > Marine > Unclassified | place: Southern Ocean | collected 2014-10-09
GATATGACTGGCAACAATTTCATGCTTCTAAGTTCAGGCATAGTTTAAGAAATCCGACTCCAATTTGGTCGATCTTTTAGAATCCGTACCAAATTGTTTTTTAGCGTTGTGTGCGTTGGCAATTCCAAACCAGGATCTTTATCTAAAACACGTTGAGCGATATATCTCGCTGTCGTCATTAACTCCCTATCTCTCATCAAATCAGCCATTTTCAAATCAGGAACACCACTTTGTTGCGTTCCTAAAATATCTCCCGGGCCTCTAATCTCCATATCTACCTCCGCAATTTCAAATCCATCATTTGTCCTACACATGGTTTCTAACCTGCGCCTCGCTTCACTACTGAACTCTTCTTTTGTCATTAAAACACAAAAACTCTGATCACCCCCTCTTCCCACTCTCCCCCGAAGTTGATGCAATTGACTCAGACCAAATCGCTCGGCACTTTCAATAATCATCAATGTCGCATTTGGCACATTTACACCCACTTCAATCACGGTAGTAGCCACTAAAATTTGTGAGTGACCACTTGCAAAGCGCTTCATTTCTATATCCTTATCCGCGGGCTTCATTCGGCCATGTACAATGCCGATTTGATACTGCGGAAGAGGAAACCTTCGAGAGATACTTTCATACCCGTCCATCAAATCTTTATAATCAATGGTAGCGCTCTCATCAATTAAAGGATACACCATATATACCTGTCTGCCTTGTGTAACTTGTTTCTCTATAAAAGACAAGACCTCTAATCTTTTTGCATCCGTTCTGTGGGCCGTTACAATTTCTTTTCTGCCCGGAGGCAATTCGTCCAAGACACTAATATCTAAATCTCCATATGCCGTCATTGCAAGCGTTCTGGGAATAGGGGTTGCCGTCATGACTAATACATGCGGTGGAATCTTGGATTTGGCCCAAAGCTTAGACCGTTGCGCCACACCAAACTTATGTTGTTCATCGATCACTGCCAATCCTAAATTTTTAAAGACAACCGTTGGTTCGATTAACGAATGTGTGCCAATTAAAATATCAACGCGACCATCTGCCAGCCCTTCCAAAATAGGTTTACGGGCAGCTTTCTTGACTGATCCGGTGATGATTTCGACTCTGATGTCCATGTCCTTGAGCAAATCCCCAATCCCTTCTGCATGTTGGAACGCGAGTATTTCAGTGGGGGCCATAATACATGCCTGGCAACCATTGTCTATCGCCAAAAGAGCTGCCATAAGCGCAACAATGGTTTTGCCACTCCCCACATCACCTTGAAGCAATCTGTTCATATGCCAGCCCGTTTTAAGATCGGCCCTGATTTCCTTCAGTACTCTTTTTTGAGCATTCGTCAGTTCAAACGGCAGATATTGACTGTAAAATTGATGGAATCTCTCTCCAACGTGTGAGAAAACAACCCCAGGAAGGTCAACCGTGAGCGTTCTTTTGTGTTGTAGCAACACGAGCTGGAGATAGAGTAACTCTTCAAATCTCAAACGCTTTAAAGCTCTGTCAGCCTCGAGGGGAGTCCTGGGAGAATGAACCATCTCAAAAGCGTCTCTGCGAGATGGGAACTTTAATTCAGACAACAGATGATCTGGCAACGTCTCCGTCAATTCAGATTTGGTGTCATCCCACGCCACCCTAATCAACCTCGCCAGCCCCGCACTATTTAAACCCCGATTCGTTAATTTTTCAGTCGATGAATAAATGGGATGAAGCCCCCCTCCACGCCGTTTCTCAAACGCATCTGCTTTCTCAACTTCAGGGTGAGCAATATTCCACTTGCGTCCAAATTTTGTAGGTCGACCAAATACAACCACATCCACATTTAAGGGCAATTGATTGATAATCCACTTTGCACCTTTAAACCAAACCAATTCCAACTCCCCGTCCCCATCTTGAAAGACCGCAACCAATCTGCTTGCCTTCTTCCCCCCCACCAATTCCTTTTTTGTGATCTTACCCTTTAACTGCAATGAAGTCGTATCCGCTTCGATATCTGATATTCTATGAAAAACAGATCGATCCTCATAACGAAATGGCAGATGTTGGAGTAAATCGAAGAAAGTATTGACACCCAATTCAACCTTAAGAAGTTCGGCTCGTTTGGGCCCCACTCCTTTCAGGTAAGCGATTGGTGATTCAAGATTTGTAGTAGTCATAGCGGCGATAACAATATCTGCAATCTATCGCCTTTGATACAAGTTAAACGAGCATTAAAACTGGATTCTCGAGAAGGTTTTTAAAATCCTTTAAGAATGCAGCTCCTGTTGCGCCATCGACAACCCTGTGATCGCAACTAAGCGTCACTTTCATCACATGTCCTGGAACGACCTCTCCGTTTTTAACGACAGGCACATCACTTATACCTCCAATTGCAAGAATACAAGCATCAGGTGGATTAATAATTGCCGTAAAGCTTTCTATGCCAAACATTCCCAAATTAGAAATCGTGAAAGTACTTCCCTCCCAATCGCTTGGCTGCAATGTTTTGTCTTTTGCTCTTCCCGCAAATTCGCGAACTTCTTCTCCGATGGTCGCAAATGATTTGCTGTCTGCAAACCTCACCACAGGGACCAACAATCCATCCTCTACTGCAACTGCAACACCAATGTTTACATGCTCGTTGTAGCGAATTTTATCTTCTAACCAACTGCTATTTACCGCTGGGTTTTTTCTCAGAGACACAGCTGCAGATTTAACAACCATATCATTGAATGAGATCTTATACAAACCTTGGGAATTGATTGCATTTCTAGCCTGGATTGCATTCGACATATCAATGGATACTGACAGGTAGAAGTGGGGAGCAGAGAACTTACTTTCTGCCAGGCGGCGTGCAATGGTTTTGCGCATTTGACTCACTCCGACCTCAGAAAACCTTTCCTGACTAATCACCGGCATGCCAGAAGCACTTGCCATCTTGAAATTCTCCACATCACTCTTGACAACACGTCCACCTTCTCCAGACCCAGGGATTCTATCAAGAGAGAGTCCCAATTTGTCTGCCAACTTCTTCGCTAAAGGAGATGCGATCACACGTGTATTTGGCGCACGGTACACCGGAGCAGAAGCGGGAGCGACTGGCCCTGGTGAAGTCGGAGATTTTTGTGGCGTTACTTCATTCGAAGAAGTTGCAACTGGTGGCTTGTCGTTCGATTCTGCAGCAGGTTCATCTGAAGCTGCGTTTGCTTTTGCATCGTCTGCCAATAGTTTTTTAATGTTCTCACCCTTTTTACCTAGAATGCAAAGCACACCATCCACGGGTGCAGCATCTCCAGTTTGAACACCGATGTGCAAAAGAACTCCGTCTTGAAATGACTCGAATTCCATCGTGGCTTTGTCTGTTTCTATTTCAGCCAACAGTTCTCCGCTTTCAACAACATCACCCACCTTTTTATGCCAAGCAGCCACGACTCCTTCGGTCATGGTATCACTTAATTTAGGCATTCGTACAATCTCAGCCATGGCTCTACTAATTATATGATATTTCAGTCTTTAACAAAAGGGTAATCTTCTTGAACATAAACGTCCTTGTATAACTCTGACGCGTCAGGCTTGGGACTTTCCTCCGCAAATTTAACGGCTTCTTCGATAACTTCCTTTACTTTCTTTTCTACAGATTTTAACTGCGCTTCAGTCATCCAATTCTGATCTAACAAAACGCCACGGACATACTTCACAGGATCTTGATCCTGGAAAGTAGATACCTCATCCTTGGTTCTGTACTTCTGAGGGTCAGACATCGAGTGACCTTTATATCGATACGTTTCGATATTTAACAGCGTGGGGCCTTCTCCCTTCCTACCTCTCTCTGCCGCGCGTTTTATCGCATCACAAACTGCTTCAGGGCTCATGCCGTCTACTGTTTCTGAGGGCATGTCATAACTGTCGCCCATCTTAGATAAGTCATGCACATTTGTGGTACGTTCTACACTTGTACCCATCGCATATTGATTGTTTTCGATGATGAAAATAACTGGCAATTTCCAGTTCATAGCCATATTGAAGGTCTCGTGCAAAATACCTTGGCGAGAAGCCCCATCCCCCATAAAACATACGGTCACGTGGTCCTCATCACGATATTTATCTGCAAATGCAATGCCTGCACCGAGTCCGATTTGGCCTCCCACAATACCATGACCACCAAATAGGTTCTTGTCCTTGTCAAACATATGCATGGACCCCCCTTTGCCCTTTGAGCATCCTGTGATTTTACCATACAACTCTGCCATTACAGCTTTGGGATCCGTTCCTAAAACCAATGGATGAGCATGGTCACGATACGCTGTGATGACTCGGTCGGTGGGCCTAATCGCTTCTTGCATACCCGACAGAACTGCTTCCTGCCCGATATATAGATGACAAAAGCCACCGAATTTCTGTTGTATATACAACTGACCACACTTCTCCTCAAACTTACGCATGAGGTACATGTCTTTATACCACTTGCGGTACACAGCCTCTGAATGAGGGAGTTTGTTTAATTTCTTCTTTGCCATGAGCAACGTATGCGAATTATTTCAACATCTTGTTAAACCTTTTAAAATAAAGATCATCCAATTATCAGGCAAATATAACTTCCTGTACATTTGCAACACCTAACATCAACCCATTTTTTGTGTCTGTCATAGAGAACTTTTTTAATTCGTATAAGCATATCGGCTTGCAAGAGCTTGAAGATGTAGCTCTTATGGACAGAAGTGAGGAGAAATATATCATTCCTATCGCTTGGTGTGGTGATATTTCAAAGAAACTGTGCACTGACTACAATATCCTCGAAATCGCCAACGAAAGGCAATTTAGGTATGACAATCTGTACTTTGATACACCAGAGAATATCTGTCTCGAGGATCATATTCGCGGCAGAAAGAATAGGTTTAAGGTGCGCATAAGATCGTATTCCAATTCAAACATCAGCTTTGTGGAAGTGAAATCACGAAATGTGTATGGCAGATCACAAAAGATGCGCATTCAAAGAACATCTGAGCAGTGGGACAGTCCTTTTACGATAAAAGAACAAGAATTTCTTTCTAATTGTGTGCCTTTTGCTGCTGAGTTAAAGCCTGTCCTCTATAGCAGTTATTCTCGATATACAATTGCCAATATTGCGAAAGGGGAACGGATCACGTTCGACACCAATCTTGAATACAAAACACTCACAGGAGAAACATTCAAACCCCTTGATGGATTAGCTGTTGTTGAATTAAAGCAAGGCGAGACAGACAGAAGGTCACCACTAAATAGAATATTTAGAGAACGGACAGACCGCAGATCTCCTCTAGGAAGGACAATCAGAATAAGTAAATATATATTGGGGCGCCTACACACAAATAAGAACCTATCTGCCAGAGCATATCTTGAAAGCCTTAAAGAGCTTACACGCGCAAAATATGTCGGAGAAACATTACCTGAATAAAAAATATGAACCCAGAAATTACATCTCTCATCATCGGATTTCTTGCAAATCTTGTATCAAGTCTTATTATTGTGCGACTTATTTACCACCTTGCCTCTAAGCGAAGAGACTATGTTTTCACCTTTATGCTGGTGTCAACATCTGTTTTTTTCCTTTGCACACTCCTCAGTGGTGTTGAAATCGAGATGGGATTCGCGCTAGGTCTATTCGCTATTTTCAGCATCATTCGATACAGAACTGACGCAATCCCAATCAGGGAGATGACCTACCTCTTTATCGTGATCACACTCGCCGTTATTAACGCTCTGGCTCCTCAAGCTACAGGATGGGGCATCATCATCATTGCAAACGCGGGTATTTGGGCGATTGCATTTGTTCTAGAACGACTGTGGTTTGTGAAGCATCTTGCCACAAAAATTGTCGTTTATGACAGAGTTGATTTAATTCATGCTGGGAGAAGAGAGGAGTTGAAAGCTGACCTTGAAGAACGAACAGGCGTCGATATTCATTCAATAATGATTGGGAAAGTAGATCTTTTAAGAGATACTGCAGTCATACGGGTGCATTTCTATGAAGACTTACAGCCGGATCATTTCGAGGATTCAAACCAAACCTCTTAAGGATACTACTTCCTTTCCCTTTCCTTTAAGAGAACTACAGCATGGGCGCTTATGCCGTCCTGAGTACCTACAAAACCTAATTTTTCAGTTGTCGTTGCCTTAATGCTAATTCTGTGTAGGTCAACGTGAAGAATACCTGCGATTACCTTACGCATGGAATCTATAGAATCAGACAACTTGGGAGTTTGAAGACATATTGTCGTGTCCAGGTTTCCAAGATTCCAACCCAGTTCCTCAATTTTATTCCAAGTCTCAGCAAGCAATTTCTTACTGTCTATTCCTTTGTAAGCTGGATCAGTATCTGGAAAATGGAACCCGATGTCTCTTAATGCAAGAGCTCCTAGCAAAGCATCGCATATCGCGTGGAGCAAAACATCTGCGTCTGAATGACCTACAGCACCTTTATGGTGTGGCAATAAAATGCCACCCAGCCAAAATTCCTCACCAACTTCAAGACGATGAACATCGTAACCATATCCAATCCTAATGTCCATTAATTTATCGATTGAGACGCCGTAGCCAAATCGCTGAATTGCATTCTCAAAGTAAAGCGAAGGGTATTCGCAAGCGGGTTTTGCTGAGTTGTACTCACGAGATAACTAAGATCGATGGTGAATACCGTGTACTTCATGCCTGCTCCCATTGTAATAAATTGTCTGTTTCCTTTTGAAAAGTGCTCATAGAAGTATCCCGCTCTGAAGGCAAAAACCTCTGCGAAATCATACTCCAGTCCTCCTCCGAGATTGATCTCTCGCAACTCTTCACGAAAAATACTGCCAGGCAATACTGCGTAAGTACCATCATCATTAAAATCAACAATACCCGGAGCATCATAAAAAGACTGAACGATGCCCGTTGCCACACCTACATCGGTTGAATATCCACTTACGATCGTATTTCCATCATTCTGATCATATACTGGAGCCGTAGGCACCAGTAGTTTGTTCCCATCCAATGTAAAAGTCAATGAATTGTAATCGTCAAGAACCATTTTATACGCCACTCCCAATCGGAGATTCGCTGGAATGAAGTCACGGGCAGCTGTCTCCGTGTAACTCATTTTTGCGCCAATATTTGAAATGTTCATTCCGAAATTAAATGTTCCATCCTTCCCTCCCCAATTTGCTTGATCGTTTGTATAGAACATACTCACATCCGCAGCGACAGAGATTCCTGGCTTCGATTCTGCGCCGGAAACACTCACGCCTCCCGTTAGATTTGAATGCACAAATCGACCAGCGACGCCTCCACTAAATTTATCCGTAAATCGTTGAGAAAAACCAGCATCTAAACTTAATTCGGCAGGTTTAAAATCCCGAATAGTTGTTCCAACCTCGTCCGTAAATGTGATGTTTCCTAAACTGAAATATCTAAGTGCCAATCCATAAGCTTGCTTGCGATTTACTTTACGAACCATCGTCAAATAAGCTAGATTCATATCATCCACAAGCGCACGTAGCCATGGCGCATAGCTTAGACTCACCTCCAATTCATTCTCTGAGAACGCCATTTTTGACGGATTCCAATGTAGACTGTTTCCATCAGGGGAAAGTGCAACTCCAGCATCTCCCAAAGCACCTGACCGAGAATCTGGAGCAATCATCAAAAAAGGGACAGCTGTAGTAATCGTGTTTAGCTGAACTAATGAAGCCGCCTCTCCAGGGTCTAGTTGAGCCTGCAAGCTATTTAGCGACAGCAACATTATTGCGGTCATCACTGAAACTCTAGATAAAAGAAAGATATTCTTCATGGATTTCTTAAAAAAAACAAATGTAATGACTCAAATTCTTGATTATGGCCTCACAACGATAACTTTACTACCATATTGTGCAGAAACTCCATTTTTCGTTGTCATTTTAATTTTAAAAACGTAAACACCAGCAGGAACTTCACCCCCATTTCCGTCACGCAAATTCCATTCTGCAATATCTGTACGGTTCCCATGTGCTAAAAGTTCCGATTCAAACACTTTTATTTTCTTTCCAGACACATCGTACACTTCTACAAGCGCATCTACAAGATTACACACTTGGTTATGGGACACTCGAAAAGACACCTGATCATATGCGGGATTAGGGTAGGCAATCACCGACTCCAATGCCACTTCTAAGGAATGAACGACGATGAATTCTGTGAGGGCAACCGCACTGTTATTCTGAACATCCCAAACCTTTAATTCTAAGGTATGTTCCCCGTCTTCAAGATCATTAAACGGATACTTCACCACGCCACTTTTGTAGGTGTCCAAATCAGCAGAGAAATAGGTGTTTAAAATAAAGGGAGATTCAAACTTGCCATCTATGACTGCTTTAAGGTCGTGACCTATCCCATTGCCTACGGTGTTGATTCCACTCTCATCAAATAAGCGCGCATACAGCCAGGGATCTTCATTGGTAATGTCCCCTCTCACAAACAAAGAATCATTCATAAACAATTCAACTGTTGGCCCCAAATTGTCCTCATCTACATTTTCAGAAGTACCGCCAATCACAAAATCCTCAGTAGCACCATGTGCATCCACATCTCCATCAACAGCGTATAGACTTACCCTTCCAGCACCGTATGTGTAGTCAATGTCTCTGGGCACGACAAATTCGAACTCAAAAGCCCCATTTACGACACTCGCAACGCCTTTGTGAATGACGTTTCGATACATTGTATAGGAGAACGCTCCCGCCACATTGTCATTGTCTAACGTGCTTATTTGTGAGCGTTTGTCAAAAACTTTGGGGTATATAAATCCGTTAAACCCATGTAAAGTGTCCCCCGAAGACGTCCCGACAAACCCACTCATTTTAACGAGATCTAATGATTTAATCGTATCGGGTACTTCAGTCACAAATACACTGTGAGTCGGATAGGCCAACAGCATTGCCGGATCTCCCAAAAGAGAAAAGTTCCTCATATTCGTTACACTCGTAACGTCCGAGCTGTTTTTTGTGTCCTTACAAATATCTCCAAGGCATCTTAACTGCCCCGTCCCTTCATCCTCATCAAGAACAGTTTTAAAAAAAGCCGTATTTAGCTCCTGATTACCTCCACTGAATACAGTACGGGTGGTCGTCAGCATTCCTACGGCTCCTCCATCAGGATTAAACACGATCATCTCCCCTGCCGATTCGACTTCAGGGTCGTCATATCTAGACAATTCGCAAGTCGCAGTCATAAAGACAGGCAAACGCTTTTTGTTCGTCCACTCCCTAATCGTCGTCGTATTGAGAATGCGTTCATGCGCCCAGCCTCTGTCACCTCCATGACCGATATAATCAATAATTAAAGCACCCTCTTCAACTTTTCGAGCTATTTCTGCTTCTGCTTCATCATATCGCTCTCCACCAGGTGTTGCGTCTTGTAAATAGGAGTCCGGATATATTTTGATGACATCGTATTCATTGTGATCTTCTGAAACCCGATCAGAATGCACCTCACTGTCAGACATATGACGCCAACCATCATTGTTGTTGCCATCTTGATCATCTGTGACAAATATGATCCTGTTGCGCCAAGAACCAAAAGTGGTCGTTGAACCATCTGTTTCGCACCCTGCTCCCGCAGTAGAGTCCTCGTTCGCTCCTGAATACGTTTCTACTTTAGACACAAATGCAAGGGCTTGCGCCAAAGTCGGAGCGGGAATACGCCCCACACCTATTGCAAGTTTGTCACCAGCAGATTCTCCCATGCCCTCTTCTAACAGCCCAAAATAATCATCCGTCACATAGCTACTTACTGTGCTTTCTGAATTGGCGCTCTGAAACGTGAGAAGGTTAAGCCCATCTGGATCAAGGTTTCGGTTCAAGTATGAACCGTCGCCCATAAGTTGAAGATATTTGGGCTTGTCATCATCCGTTTCCGCCCTATCCCATAGCATCATCATTAACATTTTCAATGCAGTGGGGTCTGGAGAACCTGAAGAAAACGCATTAAAAACTTCGCGTTGACTCACAACCGCCACCCGCATTCCTTGATTTGCATGTAACGTAGCAAGTCTCCGTGCTGCTGAGTCCAAAAGAGGAACAGTGACAATGACCAAATCCAAATGACCTAAACCATGCAAGTCTAGATTGTCAACGGACCCCATGGGTCTTACGCCCTTGGCAGCACCATACCTAAAGGCGACAAACCGCCTTGTTGTATCCTGTCTGGCTTTCCAGGTAGTCACATCTCCTTCTTGGCTTAGGAAATTCCGAGAAGGAGAAAGAGGGTCGGTCACGTCCCAGATTTGGTCTACTGAAGAAGATTCCGTCAAACGATATCTCGCAGCATTGTTGAACGAAATGTTCTCTGTGCCATTTATAAAAAATTGACCGCTTGCAAAAACCAATGCCTGCCTTGCCTGTACCCTGATATAATCGATCCAACCTTCAGCATCCGCATTTCCTGGCTCAAAAGACATCTCAACATTAACACCATCACCACTCATAGGAACATGGATCGATAGGTTTCGTTTCTGAGCGAGAAGCAAACTGCTCTCACTAAGAGAGATGTCAGTGGTGCTTGCCACTGAACCATTGCACTCCATCAAGTAATTGCTCGTTGCGCCAAGGGTTCTTCCAGCAATTCTTGAATCCACCCATCCAGAATCTCCAATGAGATTGGGGATGTTAAATGAAAACCCATAGATCTGACTCCCTAAACTTGTAAAGCGTTCTCCATAAAATTCTCTGCCACTCTTTGCGATGTTGTGGGACTCTATTTCGTGAAATTCTTTTGCCAAATGACTGTCTAATTCATCTAAAACTGGCAACGAGACCTCTGTTGCGTTTTCAATCCTACTCCCGAACACATTTTGAGGCCCATTGATTCTAAGAAAATAATACGCACTGTCAGACCAAGGATGGAGCTCGTGTTGCCATCTTTCTGAAGATGCACTCCAGTTCCAAGAATCTACGCCCGAAGCATAAAAATAAATGGCATCCTCTTGATTAAATATCCCATCTGTAGCTCCATCTGCATGTACTTTTATCAATGGCAAATCTAAAGGTCTGTCATCATTGTTTTGGAAAGGCAAAGCTCTGCCTCCGCCTCCAAACAATTGAATGGACGCAAAATCAATGGTGTCTGGATTCACACCTGAAGCGACTAAATCAGCGTAACCTATCTTAAATATACCCTCCTGCCCTGTTGCAAATTTCAACCAATCTCCCTCAGACAAGACCGAATGTTCCGGCCAAATTCTTTGAAATCTACTTCCCCCCAAAGGAGAGCTCCCTATCATACCTGACCAATTCGTTAATTTTTCTAGTGCGCCCTCATTGTTGATTCTATACTTGGGAGATCTGAACTGAGCATACCACTCTGTAGAATTCGTACCCCTGACAATTCTCCATCCTGTGCGAATGTGATCGATATTCTCAATTTCAACATTGCCAACAAAAAGTTCCCAATTCAACTCTTCGTCAAGTACTTCTACTCCAGACCAATGTGAGGGAATTTTAACTTCTCCGATCACAAAATTTAAATTTTCATCATTAAATGACAAATCTGCAACAACAACTTCACCTAAAACCGACAAATCATCTTGGCCTAAAACACCGTACACACAAAAAACATTGAAGCTGAAAATCAACGCGAATAAACGGAGTCGTGTGCATATCATTTTATCCTGCATGTCATTTATTATAATAATAATGCCAAATTTCGGACACAATCATGAAACAAACGCAAATAAAACAAATATATTGTAATAGTCAATTCGGTATAAATTCCGTATTATTGTGGGTTCAATGGGAACCTCAATGTTGAAAAAAGAAATAATATCCGTTTTTGTGTTCACGCTTGTAGCGGGGATCATGTTAGTTTGCACATCAAATGAAGCGCAAGCTCAGGACCCAGAATTCACACAATACTACGCGAATCCTTTATTCTTAAACCCTGCTTTTGCTGGGTCTGATAGATGTCCACGCTTTGTTATGGCTTACAGAAATCAATGGCCTGCCATGAGCGGGTCTTACGTGACTCAAGCTGTTTCGTATGACCAACACGTTAAAAGCATACAGGGTGGATTAGGTCTTACTGTAATGCGCGATCAGGCTGGTCAAAATACTCTTTCGACTACTCGAGTCACTGGAATGTATGCGTATCAGCAAAACCTAACTCGCAAAATTTCAATAAGAGCTGCACTAGAAGCTAGTTATTTTCAAAAAGCCCTTGATTGGAGCAATCTGACATTTGGAGATATGATAGATCCTAGACGTGGATTCATCTATGAAACCCAAGACACACCCAGAGGTGGAACAGTTCAGAATGTAGATTTCGGTGCTGGCATGTTGGTGTTCACAGATAAGTTCCACATCGGCTTTGCTGCGCACCACCTCAACGAACCTAATGAGTCATTGGTAGTAGGGTTAAGTCGCTTACCTATGAAACTAACAATACATGGAGGGGGTAAGTTTCCTTTAAAAACTAACGTTCGTAATGAAGTAGTAGCCTCAATCTCTCCAAGTTTCCTGTTCCGCCAACAAGCTGAATTTAAGCAAATGAATCTCGGTTTATTTGTAGATAAAGGACCATTGTTTGGAGGAGTTTGGTACAGAGGAGTTGTATTCACTGAATACAGGGATGCTTTAATTGCAGTGTTAGGAATCGAGACTGACATCATGCGTTTCGGGTATAGCTACGACATTACAATCTCAGAGTTAGGACCTTCAACTGGAGGAGCTCACGAGCTAAGCATGAGATTAAAATTCGATTGCAGAATGAAAAAGGGTAAGTTCCGTACAATACCTTGCCCTAAGTTTTAGTTATATATGAACCTAAAGATCTATTATCGGTCACGCTAACCTGCAAGAACGATAAACTAACATTCTCAAAATATAGACAAGATGACCCTGAAAAATCTCTCCAGCATTCTTTCGCTTTTTATACTACTGACTGTACTTTCGGGCTGTTATTATGAGCGTTCAGGCGCGACTGGGTGGAAATACAACGACGTAAAAAATGGCGGATTTGAAAAAAACACATTCTTTGAACAAGAAACCGGCCCCGGGTTGATTCTTATTGAAGGAGGAACTTTCACCATGGGACAAGTCGAAGATGATTTGATGGGATCATGGGACAATGCACCTCGCAGGGTCACAGTTTCAACCTTTTACATGGACGAAACCGAAGTGACAAATCATTATTGGTTAGAATATATCACATGGTTAGAGCGAATGTATGGTGCTGAAAACTCTGAAATAGTAGAAAGAGCACTCCCTGACACGCTTGCTTGGCGTGAGAAACTGGCATACAACGAGCCATTGGTAAAATACTACCTGAGACATCCAGCTTACCGTGACTATCCAGTTGTGGGTGTATCTTGGAAACAAGCAACTGAATTCTGTAAATGGCGTACCGATCGTGTGAATGAAGGCATTCTTATAAGAGAGGGACTGTTAGTTGATAATCCATATGGTCAATCAGATGGTGAACACTTTACCACTGAGGCATATTTTAACGATAGATATAATGGGAGTAGTGATAACGGGGGAGTGATATCCTTTGGCGAATCTGAAGAAAAGCGGGACATCAAACTTGAAGATGGATTGCTTCTTCCCGATTACAGATTGCCAACTGAAGCGGAGTGGGAATATGCTGCATTGGGTCTGATCGGAAATAGCTACGGCGAACTTATTGAAGAGCGAAGAACATATCCATGGGACGGACACTACATCAGAAATGATGAGCTGAGATCGAAAGAATATGGAAACATCAATGCGAACTTTGTTCGTGGACGTGGTGACTTTATGGGTATCGCTGGCGATCTAGACGATTTCGGCGACATTACTGTGGATGTACATAATTATGCTCCAAATGATTATGGGCTATTTAATATGGCCGGAAACGTCAACGAATGGGTGATGGATGTATACCGTCCTTTTTCAAATTTAGATAACGAGGAATTCCGTCCATTCAGAGGGAATAACTACCAAACAAAGGTGCTTGATGCTGAAGGGAATCCTGATGATACATACGATTATGTTGTATACGACCTTGACCGCATTGGAATTTTCCTGTCCGCTTACAACACAGAAAAAAGCAAAGGAGGACGAGGAATGGGTAAAGAAGACAAAGAGTTAATTAAAGCTGTCGTTACCGTTATTGAAACTGCGCTTGTGAAAAGTCAGGAAAATCAAGCCGAGGAAAGTGTGATGACTTTAATTGCTGACGTCATGGATATCATTAAAGGAAGCGATGCATTAATTGCACCTGACTTAAGAAAAGGTTTCCTGGAAAATATTATAGCTGTGCCTGGTGATATGAAATACCGTGACGTCACTTTGGAAGAAAACATTGGTCGCACAAACTACCGCGTATCTGACAACATTGATTACAGAGATGGAGACTTTGAAAGCTCTAATAGTTATAGGGATGGGGAGGATGTGGAGAATGATCCTAATCGCATGTACGATTACGGTGTAACGACATTGGTCAATAACGAATCTCGGGTATATAAAGGAGGAAGTTGGAATGACCGAGCGTACTGGCTTGTGCCAGGTACCAGACGTTTTTTAGACGAAAGAAAATCTTCGTCAACTGTAGGGTTTCGTTGCGCTATGACTCGTGTAGGAGCACCTGTACCTTTCCAGGGTCAGTAAACGAAAAGTACACGGAAGAATTGAGACATTAATAAATGCCCCAACGTACGATTGTACGTTGGGGCATTTTACTTGAAAAATACAGCAGGAGTTTACATATGAATTTAGAACAGTTATATAACCTTTACCAAAAAGCAGAAAACGGTGTAACAACAGACACTCGGAAATGTGGTCCTGGGATGTTGTTTTTTGCAATTAAGGGAGAGAATTTTGATGGCAACATTTTTGCAGAAGAAGCCTTGAAAAAAGGATGTATTGCATCTGTTGTAGATGACAAGGAGCTCGGTAAATCAAAGGGGATGGTGCTTGTAGATAATGTCCTTGCAACGATTCAGAAATTGTCGACAATGCATCGAAGGAACTTCAACATCCCCGTACTGGGACTTACTGGAAGCAATGGGAAGACAACCACGAAAGAGTTAATGAAGGTCGTTCTGTCAAACAAATACAACGTTCACGCAACTGAAGGTAACTTAAACAACCATCTGGGAGTGCCATTGACCATTTTATCAATGCCACATGATTGTGATTTTTTGGTGGTAGAAATGGGCGCAAATCACATGGGTGAAATCGCAGAATTGGCAAAAATGACTGAGCCTAATTTCGGAATCATCACAAATATAGGTTTGGCTCATTTGGAAGGGTTTGGAAGTACCGAAGGAGTGAAAAAAGGAAAGACGGAGCTGTTTGATTACCTGCGCAGCTCAAACAACAAGGATGGAAGCCACAAAAAAGCCTTTGTTCATGGAGGACACCCAGAATTACTTGAAGTGTCAGAAGGGATGGAGAGAGTCATCTTTGGCACTGATCAAGAAAAACCGAAGGTCGTGTTTGAAGGGGAGGGAATGAAAAGGAAATTTGTTTGGGCTGAAGAAGGGTACAAAAGCGATCCATCCCCAATTCTACTGGAGGGCGATTACAATCTAGACAACATTGCCGCAGCAATCGCTGTGGGTCGGTTCTTCGGCATTGAAAGAGAGGATGTAACATCTTCAATCAGCAACTATGTGCCTACAAATAACAGGTCACAGACAATCAAGACAGATTTCAATGAGATTCTTTTAGATGCGTACAATGCAAATCCATCGAGTATGGAGCAAGCTCTGAAATCCTTTGCATTGAACAAAAAAAATCCTCGATTGGTTATTCTTGGTGAAATGCGAGAACTCGGAACACATTCTATGCATTCACATTCTATGATCGCCGGACTTTGCACTGAATTGGCGTTGGATGTAATCTTTGTGGGGGAAGCATTTAAAGCAGTTGCACAATACAATAGCACGGGGCGCTTCTATGCTTCCGTCAAGGAATTAATATCCGAAATTGAAGGTGGGAAGATCAAAGGGAAAAATATTTTACTAAAAGGAAGTAGAGGAATGGCAATGGAACGTTTACTCCCCCTACTCTAATCATATCTTTGCGACAATGGATTTGATCGAAGAATTAAAATGGCGGGGCATGTTACACGACATCATGCCCGGGTTGGAAGACCATTTAAAGAAAGAGGTTACCACGGGATACGTTGGGTTTGACCCTACTGCCGACTCCCTTCACATCGGAAATTTAGTTCCGGTGATGTTACTTGTTCATTGGCAGAGAGCGGGGCACAAACCCATGGTTTTGGTGGGTGGGGCCACTGGAATGGTTGGGGACCCAAGCGGAAAGACAAAAGAAAGACAACTTCTAGATTTGGAAGTCATGCAACACAATCTTGATTGTCAGAAAGCGCAATTGAAATGTTTTTTAGATTTTGAAGGAGAGAATGGCGCTGCAGTCGTAAACAACTTTGATTGGTTTAAGAATATAAATTTCCTTGA
>Ga0307984_1000555_pt1 | contig 16361 bp, 9 predicted proteins | sample EllFjometageno78_FD_203169 | JGI IMG/M metagenome (GOLD analysis project Ga0307984, IMG submission 203169) | Marine microbial communities from Ellis Fjord, Antarctic Ocean - #78 | ecosystem: Environmental > Aquatic > Marine > Unclassified | place: Southern Ocean | collected 2014-10-09
GAAGATGAGCATGGGATTACGGATGACATTGAAGGCAATCACTTCGCGACAGACAACCTATATACAGTTTTTGTGTACTATGCCGATTTTGAAGGATACGACAGAGTCATCGGATTTGCACAGTGGAACAACGACCCTCATTAAGAATGAAAAAACCATATACAGTTTTTATTACAGGAGCTTCGGAAGGAATTGGCGCGAGTATTGCCAAGACGCTATGTCGCAATGGACACAATGTTTTTGCGTTTGCACGAAGAGAGGCCAAACTTCAAGACTTAAAGACATCGTGCTCAAACATGAGTGGAAATTTGGCGTTTTTTGCAGGTGACGTTACCTCAAAGGATGACTTACAAAAAGCCAGCAATTTATGCGTAACAGGCTTTGGCAAGCTCGACATATTAATCCCCAACGCAGGCGTCGGATATTTCAACCCGCTCCATCAGGGAAGCATCGAAGAATGGGAGTCCATGATCGATGTCAATGTGACGGGTGTTCTTCGAACAATCCATGCAACACTTCCACATCTGGTGAAGTCCAAGGGACACATCATCAATATCGGTTCGGTGGCTGCACGCAACATCTTCCCTAACAGTGGGGTGTATTGTGCAACAAAACATGCTGTTTTGGCCATCAGTGAGTCCTTGAAAATTGAGTTTCCAGATATTTTGGCAATTACAACGATAAACCCTGGATCAGTAGATACATCATTTATCGACAAAACGAACAACGAAGAGCTTAAAGCAAAGTACAAACCGACGTTCGATTCAGGCATGGAGCCCGACTTTATTGCAAAAGCCGTATTACAAGCAATAGAAGCAAATGGAAGCGGTATTTATAGTGAGATTACCCTTAGACCAGACCGCCGAAATTAAGCGTACTTTTGCATCCGCATTTGCACCCGAATCACCATCATGTCAACCATACAAGAAGAAATCTCTAAGCGTCGAACCTTTGCCATCATCTCTCACCCAGATGCTGGTAAAACGACACTAACCGAGAAATTCCTTCTATTCGGCGGAGCCATTCAGACTGCAGGAGCGGTGAAAAACAACAAAATCACAAAGACTGCGACTTCTGACTTTATGGAAATTGAGCGTCAACGTGGTATTTCTGTAGCAACATCTGTCATGGCTTTCAATTACAAGGACATGCTCATCAATCTACTTGACACCCCTGGTCACAGAGATTTTGCCGAGGATACATACAGAACGTTAACAGCAGTAGACAGTGTCATACTTGTCATTGATTGTGTAAAGGGTGTGGAGGCCCAAACCGAAAGGCTTATGGAGGTTTGCCGCATGCGCAAGACACCGGTCATCGTTTTCGTAAACAAGATGGATTTGGAGGGACAAGACCCCTTTGATTTGTTAGATGAACTTGAGGAGAAATTAGATATTCAAGTGAGACCCCTAAGTTGGCCTATCAGCGGAGGAGCGACTTTTCAAGGGGTGTATAACTTGTACGATCACAATGTTCGCTTATTCCAGGCAGACAAAACCAAAATGGCCACAGAGGTCTACGCTATAAAAGATCTAAAGGATGAACAATTAGATGCCCTCGTCGGAGAGCATGCAGAACAACTCAGGGAGGACGTCGAATTGATCGACGGTGTTTATGACACCTGGGACACCCAACCCTATCTAGATGCGAATGTTGCACCCGTATTTTTCGGAAGTGCCGTAAATAATTTCGGCATCCAAGAGATGCTAGATATCTTTATAAAAATCGCGCCTCTCCCCAGCCCAGTGAAAGCTAGCTCTAGAGTGGTAAACCCTGAAGAAGAGAATCTTACGGGCTTTATCTTCAAGATACACGCGAATATAGACCCGAAGCACAGAGACCGCATTGCATTCCTCAGAATTTGCTCTGGAAAGTTTGAAAGAAATACTTTTTACAAGCATACGAGGTTAAATAAAAAATTAAAATTCTCGAACCCAGTCACCTTTCTTGCAAAGGACAAAAGCTTGGTCAACGAAGCTTGGCCGGGAGATGTTGTAGGCTTATACGACACCGGTAATTTTAAAATTGGCGACACGATTACGGAAGGCGAAGATTTACAATTCCGAGGAATCCCGAGCTTCAGCCCTGAGATCTTTAAGGAGTTGGTGAATAAGGACCCCATGAAAAGCAAGCAACTCGAAAAAGGGATCAAACAACTTACAGACGAGGGGGTGGCGCAGCTCTTTGTCCGCACAGCTGGAAACCGTAAAATTGTCGGAACTGTGGGAGAACTTCAGTTTGAAGTCATCCAATACCGCCTTGAACATGAATATGGTGCGAAGTGTGAATTCCAGTCCAAACCCTATCACAAAGCTTGTTGGCTCGTCTCTGACAATGAAGAAAAGCTTGGTGAATTTAGACGTATTAAGGCAAATGACATCGTTGTTGACAAAGATGACAATGAAGTGTACTTAGCTCCTTCCCCATTCCTACTGAAAATGGAAATGGATAACTTTCCAGAAATCACCTTCCATGTAACGAGCGAATTCAAAACTGAACAAGCTTAAATTGACCTCAATGTTTACACGACTCATTTTTACATTTACAATATTCACCTTGGCTTCGGTTGCTTCCGCACAGTCCGACTCTACGCAACTCACAACAGGAGTTGTTCAAGTAAGCGGCCTTGTGGTCACGGGAGATTCATTGATGCCCATTCCGTATTCTACTGTTTACAGAGCAAGAGACGCGAGAGGAACCATGACTGACCCCCAAGGGTTTTTCAGCATACCGGTTCTTGAAGGAGATACGTTGCGCTTCTCTAGCACAGGATATATCACACGAGAAGTGGTCATTCCTTCGGGAGGGGAATTGAATAGAATAAGCTTGGTCCAACCCATGAGCCGTGACACTGTCATGATTAACAATGCATATATCTACCCTTGGCCTTCGCGCGATGCATTCAGAAAAGAATTTATGGCATTGGGTCTAGAAGAGGACGCATACTCTGTGGGCCAACAAGCGATAAACCCTTTTGACATCTATGACAGGTTGATCGATGTAGGCTTGGACGGACAGGCCCTTGCAAGTCAAGACGCTCGCGAGATCGCGCTGGAGTATTCCAATTTAGGAGGTATACCCACAACAAACCTGCTCAACCCTGTTGCATGGGCTCAATTTCTGAAGGCACTGAAAAATGGTGATTTAAAAAGAAACTAACGGATGAAATCTGCTCTGAACATATCCGTGTTTTGCGCTTTGATGAGCTTGTCTTTCATTCCTCTCTCTGCACAAACGACACCTGCGGACTTCACCGTACAAGGAAATGTGCTCGGAAGTGAAGGAGTCCAATTGCCAGGCGCAACTTTAATTGTTATACAGAATAACAGACTGGGCGTTTCTACTGATTTATTTGGAGCGTTCAAACTTTCTCTGCCCTCATTAGGACCTTGGACCCTCCGATGCTCAATGACCGGTTATGAGATACAAGAAATCCCAATTGATTTTGAAGGAAAGCAGTCCGTAACCATTCAAGTCGTTCTGAAAAGCACTGTAAAAATTGGGGCTGCAGAAATCATCGAGTCTGGTCGCAATGATGTTTCAATTCAACGTATTGACCCTCGGGTTACCAGTAGAATCCCGACACCTCGAGGCACAGTGGAAGATGTTCTTTTGCAAGCTCCCGTTAACTTTACAAGTGAACTGTCAAGTGCATACAATGTGAGGGGCGGTAGTTTTGATGAGAATTTGGTCTATGTAAATGACATCGAGGTCTATCGACCCTTCCTAGTAAGAAGTGGTCAACAGGAAGGACTGAGTTTTGCAAATCCAGACATGGTGGAGCGCATTGCATTTAGTGCTGGTGGGTTTGAAAGCAAATTTGGCGACAAGCTGAGTTCGGTTCTGGATATACACTACCGCAAACCCACAAAACGAAAAACGCAAGTGACGGCCAGTATGCTTGGAGCGCAGATTCAACACGATGGAATCGCTGCTGGGGGAAGGATTAAAGTAAATACGGGCATTCGATATCGCAACAACTCCTATATTCTAGGTACACTCGATGAGAGCGGAGAATACAACCCCACGTATCTCGATGCCCAAACCTACATCACTTGGGATCCGGACGGTTATGGACCTTGGGAGATTCAACTCCTCGGCGTCTACGGCCAGAACGATTACAAGTTTGTGCCTCAGACACGAGAAACAGACATCGGGACGATCAACAATGCATTACGGTTGAAAATATTTTTTGATGGAGAAGAAGAAACCTCTTACCAAACAGGATTTGGGGCACTTGCTTTTGAAAGAATCACGGAAAACACTCGAATCCGTTGGATTAATTCTGCATTTAGAACAGTAGAGACAGAATCATTTGACATCTTAGGAGCATATTGGTTAGATGAGCTAGAGCTCGATCCTGGCTCAGACGATTTCGGTGAATCTGCAAACAATCTTGGCGTTGGCGGCTTTCTGAATCACGCCAGGAATCAACTAGAAGCAACGGTTTTGTCATCAGCCTTAAAGGGATCAATAGACATCGGGCCAGGAAAACATTTTCTGGAATGGGGACTCAAGGGATCGACTGAACTTATTCTTGACAATTTATCGGAGTGGTCTTTTGTGGACAGTTCGGGGTATATATCACCCCACCCCCAAGACAATGTAGGCTACACAGATCCCGGAGCACAGCCATTTCAGCCTCTCGAGTTCCAAGACGTCGTCCGAACAACCAACACGGTCCGATCAAACAGAATTACAGGCTATCTTCAGGATACGTGGTCAATCGAACTAGAGAAAGGAACCTTAGACGCCCACATCGGTGCTCGGTTCCACTATTGGTCTCTAAGTACACCTGACATTTCTCCTGCCGACACGTCGAGAAAGCACCTTGTAGGTGGACCTCGCGCTCACATCAGCTTCACACCTACAAAAAGTCCCCTCACCTCTTGGTCCTTTGCTGGTGGATATTACTGGCAGCCTCCATTCTATCGTGAAATGCGCGGAGTCAACGGCACACTCAATCCGGACATCCTTCCACAGCGCGCCATACATGCTGTTGGTGGTGTGGACCATCAATTTGAAATGTACAGCCGTCAATTCAAGTTTGTAGGCGAGGTGTACTACAAAGATTTGGACCAAATCATTCCCTATGAAGTTGAAAATGTACGTCAACGTTATTATGCCACAAACAACTCGAGTGGATACGCTACAGGAATCGATTTAATGCTCAATGGAGAGTTCATTGACGGGATTGAGAGTTGGATGAGGTTTAGTGTTCTTAAAACGGAGGAGGATATTGCAGATGATTTCTATTTGGAACTTTATAATAACGAGGGCATCAAAATCATCCCTGGCTATACTTGGAATGACGTCGCAGTAGATACTGTTCTCATCGAACCAGGGAATATTGCTCGACCCAGTGACCAGCGCCTTAGTGTAAGCATGTTGTTCCAGGATGAGATGCCTAACAACCCTGAATACAAGGTCTTATTGAGTTTGTTTTTTGGCACAGGCCTCCCCTATGGCCCACCCACTATGAACCGATATCAAGATGTACTTCGCACCCCTGCTTATAGGAGAGTTGACATCGGGTTTTCTAAAGAGCTTTTGACGTCTGAAAAACATCAGAATAAAAACGGCTTTATTTCTCTTGAGGTATTCAACATCCTGGGAATCAACAATACGATTAACCACACATGGATCGAGGATGTGAATGGAAGACAATATGCCATACCAAACTTCCTTACAGGAAGAAGGCTCAACCTTAAACTGCATTTAGAATTCTAAAGAAAAAGAATTCAAATCAACACAACCTGTCATCATTGCAGTGTTCATCTTCTTGATGAAGAACTTCACAATACGCACTCGTTTTTCGTAGTTTGTGGTTAAATTGGCACAATACATGCGCATTCGTAACTACATAGCTATATCCTTGTGTTTCCTTTCTTTCACAGCAACCGCTCAATACACTCTTCAGGGCAATGCTGTATCCGTTGATGGCAATTGCTATCAACTAACAGACGCTTTGCCCACACAAGTGGGTGCTGTTTGGTATGATGAGCCCATAAATTTAGAGCAATCTTTTGACCTTCAATTTAAAATGAATTTCGGGGACAATCAAGGGAATGGGTCCAGCGCGAATCCCGGCGGTGACGGGATGATGTTTGTGATGCAAACAATCGGGCCATCAGCGTTAGGCGCACTGGGTCAAGGCATGGGTTTTCAAGGTTTGCTTCCCAGCTTAGGCATAGAGTTCGACACTTATCTGAATCCTGATGTGGGCGATCTCACTGAAGACCACATCGGCATCATCTCTGATGGCGACGTCGACCATACCGCAGCGACGGCAATAGCAGGACCTGTGACAGCGACTTCTATTGGGGCAGACATTGAAGATGGTTTGGACCATGCTGTTCAAATCACATGGGACCCAAGCACAGAAGAACTCAATGTTTATTTCGATTGTGAATTCAGACTTGTAGCGAGCATTGACTTAATCAATGATATCTTCGATGGAGAAACTCTTGTCACTTGGGGATTCACCTCTTCAACAGGTGGCGCAAACAACATACACACAGTCTGCCTCTATGAAAATGCGACACCTACAGGAGACGTCACAATATGTCCTGGTCAATCCACACAATTAATCTCGGGCGGCGACCTCTCGCAACCATTTACATGGACTCCCACTGAGTTTTTAAGCGATCCAAGTGCATTTGACCCGATTGCGACTCCTCCATTTACACAGGTGTATACAGTCACATATACTGACTTTTGTGGTGATTCGCAATCGCAAACGATCGAGGTTTTTGTAGAACCCTTGGAGGTCGATATCTCTGCGGATTTTGATGTCATCGATTGTATCAATACAAATGTAATTTTAACTGCTAATTCCAATTTCGATGATGGCTTAACGTACAATTGGTCCGCTTCAAATGGAGGGAACTTCCTCAGCTCTGAGGAATTTGGCGCTGTCATTGACAATGGAGGCTCATACACTGTAAGCGTTTCGTTTGATGACGGTGCGTGTACCGCAGAAGACACGTACAGCATTGAAATAGATACATTGTCCTTTTCAGCAGATGCAGGCTCGGGCGGCGTGATCAATTGCGACATGCCCACAATCGTGCTTTTGGGAGCATCTAATGACAACGAAGCTGAGTTTGTTTGGACTACAACTGATGGGGACATTTTCGGAAACAGCAATGTTGCTCAACCCACAGCTGTATCTGGCGGAACCTACAATTTGCTTGTCACCAATCCAGAGAATGGATGTACGTCCGAAGATGAAGCAGTTGTTTTGGAAGACTTTACAACTCCGGTGATAGACATTGGATTTGCAGAGGGCATGATCAGCTGTGAAACACCTCAAATTTTCATCTTGGGAACGGAAATCACACCAGACACCTATACAAATGAAATCGAGTGGACATGGGTTGAGGGCGAAGGAGGACTTCTTGACCCTACATCTCTCGAACCTGTTGCAGCTTTGCCCGGAGAATATCTGATTACAGTCACATTTAGTGAAAACGGGTGCGCCACAACCTTCCCCGATTTCGTCACCGTAGAACAAGATGAAAATGCGTTTATCGACATCTCTAATCTCACGATGCCCAACGTCATCACACCCAATGGAGACTACTACAACGACTACTTAAAACCTTTTCTTTCTGACCAACCAAGTGTGGAAACACTCTCCGTTCTAGACGAGTACAACCTCATCATTTACAACCGATGGGGTGACCTTGTTTTTGCGAACAATGGACTGCCCCTTGCTTGGGATGGCAGGGCAAACGGAGATCAACTTTCAAGTGGCTCATATGTGATTGTCGTGGACTACAAGTCCTTGTGTGGAGAAGTCCAAACAGGTTCATACAGCGGACCTCTAGAAATCCTATACAAAACGCCTTAGCCAGACGAACAAGACCGTCCTAACCGGAAATTTTATCAAGGAACTCATCCTCTGAAATAATCGGAACCCCAAGCGTTTCTGCTTTCTCTTTTTTGCTGGGCCCCATTTTCTCTCCTGCTACGATATAGCTGGTTTTCTTCGAAATAGAAGATGAAACCTTGCCCCCGTGTTGTTCTATGAGTTTTTTAATCCCTGTCCTGTCGTATTTTTCAAACACCCCACTTACGACAATCGCAGCACCGGCCAGCTTGTCTGTCGCCCCTTCTACTTCTTGGACAAGAAACTGAAGCCCCACATCTTTGAGTCTTTGAATGAAGGCCTCATTTCTCTCCTCTGCAAAAAACGCAAGGATACTGTCCGCAATACGCTCGCCAATCTCATCAACTTCGATAAGGTCTTCGCGGTTTGTATTCATGATTGCATCAAGGCTCCCTAAAGAACGGGCAAGCTTTTTTGCGACAGTCTCTCCTACATATCGAATACCCAATCCAAACAAGACTCTTTCAAACGGAATTTGCTTGCTCGCCTCGATGCCCAACAGCAATTTCTGAACCGATTTTTCTGCCATCCGATCAAGGGGGAGAAGATCCTCAGAAGTGAGCTTATAGAGTGAACCTGGATCAATGACAAGCCCTGCCTCTACCATCTGGGCGACAGTTTCAGAACCCAGACCATCAATGTTCATCGCTTTCCTGCTTATGAAATGCTTGATTCTGCCTTTTACTTGAGGCGGACAAGATTCCGCATTTGGACAATAATGAACGACTTCACCCTCCTCTCTGACCAGCGCCGTGTCGCACTCCAAACAATGTGTCGGGAAAACGGATTCAGACGGACTGAACAAATCCACTGCAACCGCTCTTGAACTTTCGTCTACGCCTACCACTTTCGGGATAATCTCTCCGCCTTTCTCTACAAAAACATAATCGTCAGAACGCAGTCCCAAACGCTCAATTTGATCTGCATTGTGAAGAGACGCTCGCTTCACTGTCGTCCCGCCTAGAAGCACTGGCTCTAAATTCGCAACTGGAGTCACGGCACCTGTTCTCCCCACTTGAAAAGTAATTTCCTTTAATTTCGTCCGAACTCTTTCAGTCTCAAATTTGAAAGAAATGGCCCAACGTGGACTCTTTGAAGTCAGACCTAAGATCTCCTGCTGATCATATCTGTCCACTTTTATGACGACCCCATCAATGGCAAAAGGCAACTCATGTCGAGCGATATTCCAATAAGAAATAAACGCCATAACACCCTTCGAATCTGTTGAAGTAGTGATCATTTTCAACTTCTCTGAAGGCACTTTAAACCCCCAGTTTCCTGCGCTTGAAACAGCTTCGCTGTGGGTTTCTGAAACGCCTTTTGATATCACGCCATACATCATACAGTCTAGTTTACGCTTGGCAACCTCTTTGCTGTCCAGGAGCTTGAGAGAACCCGCAGCCGTATTTCTGGGGTTTGCAAATTGAGCTTCCCCCTCCTCTTCTCGCAATTCATTCAACGCCTTAAACTCCTCAAATGGGTAAAATATCTCACCTCGTATTTCAAGGCTCTCCGGAGCAGGTTGTTGCATCAGCAAAGGAATCGTCCTGATTGTCTTCACATTGGCTGTAATATCCTCACCTGTCTCACCGTCTCCCCGCGTGAGCGCCTTCATCAACCTCCCCTTCTCATAGACCAAACTAATTGCAACCCCATCGTATTTGAGTTCCATCACATACACGACATCTTCTCCCTCCAGACCTTTGTCAACCCTTGACATCCAATCTTCCACTTCGCTCTCATCATATGTATTTGAAAGCGACAGCATCGGAGCAGAGTGCTTCACCTTGTCAAATCCATCCTGAGCAATACCTCCAGGACGCATTGTTGGTGACAAAGGGTCATTGAATTCCGGATATTCAAGTTCCAAAGCTTCGAGTTCTTTCAGCAAAAGATCGAACTCCTTGTCAGAAACAACCGGCTGATTTTTATTGTAATACATGTGATTATGCGCGTGGAGATCTACGCGCAATTCCGAGATTCTTTTGTCGGCAATTTCCTTATCTGATTTCGTCTCCATGCGGTGTCAAGTTAAATCAATACGCGCAAATACATGCCTCGGCTTGCCCTGTAAATCGTCCATTAATGAGATCTGATTCCAGCGTATATTTGACGCTCGAAACAGATCCGCAACCTTTGCTGCAAATCTCGTGTGGCACTCAAAAGCCAACCAACCTCCAGGATTCAACATCCCTTCCTCACATAGCGCTATCATTCGTGTATAGAAAACAAGGGGGTCATGGTTGGGGACGAACAGCGCCGACAAAGGCTCACAGTCTGCGACCCTATGTTCCATATTCATTTTTTCTTGCTCTGGGATATAGGGAGGATTGGACACCACAGCATCAAAACTTTTGGGCTCAAACGGTCTCATTTGCAAAACATCAGAACATTCAAAATTCACTTCAGCTTCGATTGATTTTGCATTCTCTTTTGCAACATCAATCGCTCCTTGAGAAAAGTCGGAGGCAAAAACCTTCCATTCTGGCAACCTTTTCTTGATTGCCAAAGCAATGCACCCTGACCCTGTACCGAGATCTAACACACACCCTTTCCCATCAAACGTCTTCAGTTTTTCTACCAGAGAAAAAACCAATTCTTCTGTTTCCGGTCTTGGAATAAGGACTCTCGCATCCACTCTATAATCATGCCCATCGAAATGTGCTGTACCTATCACATACTGGACTGGATCACCTTTTGAAACCCTGTCAGCCATGACCGCCAACTTGTCTATCTCTGACTCTGGGAAACGGTAATTGTTCATCAATCGCTCTCCCTTCCCCATGCTCGACACATGCTCCAAACACAACCCCACCACGGGATTCCTTTCCTCTTCCTCTACTCCATTCGAAATCCTTGATTTAAACCAAACACGAACTGACTGTTCATCATTCGAACCAGGCCACGGACCCGTCCCCCGTGGACTCCCCTTAGAAGTCCTTGATTCATTCATCTACTTTCTTCAACACGACATATCCCCACGGAGACACAATACCATTCGCCTCAATACTTTTACTCATGACTGCGACAAACTCGCCCTCTGGCATTTTGACCGAAAGAGGCACTGAATCAACACTTAGATTCACTGCGACTACAATCTGACTTTTTCCTTTCCTCTTTGTGAACGCGAATATTTTTTCTGGTGACTTACACTCTAACAACTCAGGTGCTCCACCGTAATCGCCATTCCACAACGCCTTCTCTTCGTGATGCAATGTGTTGATCGATCGGTAAAAATCTGCTTTTGAGTATTCTCCCCACTCTACAGTATCTTTTTCAAAAAACCTCAATCTTTTATCCAACCCCGCTTCTTGTCCAGAATATATGAGTGGCATATCTAGCAGCATCCCAGACAAAATCACCATTGCATCTCCAGCTTCTCCATATCTCTCTGAAATGGTACCGTTCCATGAATTCTCATCATGATTTGTTGCAAAACCCATTCGGTAAGCATCCGTAGGAAATTTTCCTGCCTCTTCAGTGAGATATTCCCTCAAAACAGAAGCGTCTTCTCTCCCTTGTGCGATCTCATTTGTAAGATGATGATAATGCCACGCATAACTCATGTCAAACGCTCTGTTGTGATGCGCTGGCACATCCGCTTCTGCAAGCATAAAGATATCTGGCTTTAGCGCCTCTAACCTACGTCGGGCAATTTCCCAAAACGCGACAGGAACCTTTTCTGCCACATCACATCTAAATCCATCAATATCCGCTTCAGTTACCCAAAACTCCATGGCAGTGGCCATTCCATTGTACAAACCATTCTGCGCACCATGCTCCCAATCAAACTGAGTTACATCCCACCAATCAGTTCCTGACGGAGGCTGTAAATTCCCCGAGTTGTCCAGCAAATAATACCCTCTGTGAGTTTCAGTCCAATCACAATCAAACGCACTGTGATTTGCAACCCAATCAAGAATCACCTTCATTCCCAGCTGATGGGCTTGGTCTACCATTCCCACAAAATCCTCCATCGTTCCGAAATCGGGATTTATATCCGTGTAATTTTTCACACTATAGGGACTCCCTAAACTGGAGCTGCCCAAGTCAGCCAAATAGTTTGACTTATTCTCACCCCCCTTTCTATTGACCTCACCGATCGGAAACACCGGCATCAACCACAAAATATCCACCCCCAATTCCTTTAATCTAGGCAAATCCTTTTGAAAGGCTTTCAACGTCCCCTCGGCCGTGTGCTGCCTTAAATTTACTTCATAGATGGTTGCATTTTTAGACCAAACTGGGTGTGTTAAAACATCTTCTACCACTCCAGATCCCACGAGTTCAGCAGGTGTGTTTGCTTGCCTCACCTCTCCACAAGACAGAGACATTAAGAGGAGTCCCGAAGCAACAATTGCAACAATTAATCTCATCTTCTCATCTTTTTAAAACAGTGTGCTTTGGCCATTTTCTCCGAATTCTGCAGAATCTTCGCCTGGATCTGAATCTTCGTCAGAATCAGAATCTAGGTCAGAGGACAAATCTTCCGGAGCATCCGCATCTTCGTCAGAACGATCAGGAGAATCTAAACCATCAATCGCCGCACTTTCAGATGCCTGATCGATGAGGTCATCTGCTTTTCGAGCTTCCAATATTTCAAATGCGACCGCTTTTTCCAGATCTATATTTGCTGGCTCTAACAACACTTCCGTCACAGGAAGGGCACTTAATTTGTTGCCCAAAGCTCTAAATCCTTTTAAAGTGATAAACCCACGTAGATCGACGATCTCGTCAACTTTATCTCTTGTATGCTTAAATCTTCTGTTGTACTTCACTCTGGCCTGAGGATGATACAAAGACGTTGCAAATGCAAGCCTGCTATTCGCATTCTCACCGATAAAACTCACTGGTTTTAATGAAAGTTCAGTTAAAAATCTCTTCACATACCAATCCTCTTTCTCACCATCAAAATAAACCACAGAAACCGGCCGCTCAGAATCCCATTTTTCAACGGAGATCATCTTGTCATCAAAGTGCGTACTGAAATCGAAACCCGTCATCACATACATTCCATTTGATTGGAGCGCCATGATGTGATCCTCTGCATGAAATTCACCCAGGAACACGCCTCTTCCTTCCCCATTCAATCTACGTACCGTCTCGTCAAACCAGACTTTCCTCGCTCCCAGAGTAGACACTCCAGCTTCTTTCAATTCGATTTTCTTGATAGGAAACTTCGACACAATATTCCCTCCAGAAGCTCTGCCCTTGATGGCAATGTCAGAAAAGTTTAAATCTATTTTAAGTCGTTTCAACTTGGGTTGATTCTTCAAGTTTATGGTCACAATTTCAGCTTCCCCATTCCTGTTCGCTGTTAAATACCACACTTCCGACTTTGGGGTTCCTTTTGTAATGGGATACTCTCTATCTCTTGTAATGGACTTCACATTAAACCTCTTCACCATGCTTCGGCCCGATTTGCCGTCGAGATATATCACGTTATATGTGGTCCGTATATCTCCCTTTTTCCAAACCGCTACGTGCAGAATATTCTTGCCAAAAAATGCCTTAGAAGAAATCTTACTGACTTGCATGATTCCGTCTTTGCGAAAGACGATGACATCATCAATGTCTGAGCAATCACACACAAACTCCCCTTCTCCTCTCTTTAACCCAGTACCTACAAAACCTTCTTCTGCCTGAACATAAAGCTTGACGTTTGCAACGGCCACTTTGGATCTGTCAATCGTGTCAAAAGTTCTAAGCTCCGTTTTTCTTTCTCGGTCTTTTCCGTACTTCGATTTTAATGATTTAAACCAATCAATGGAATAATCCGTTAAATTTTCCAGACGGTGCTTCACCTTTTCAATGTCAGCTTCCAGATTGCTGATTTTAGTGTCTGCTTTAAACGAATCAAATTTTGAGATCCGTTTGATTCTAATCTCCGTTAACCTCGTCACATCCTCATCAGTAACTTCTCGAAGTAGATTCTTAATGTGTGGCTTCAGTCCAGCGTGAATGCTCTCCAGTATCGCCTCCCACGTTTCACACTCTTCAATGTCACGATAGACGCGTTTCTCTATGAAAATCTTCTCCAATGAAGAGAAGTGCCATTGTTCCTGCAGCTCTCCCAATTCAATCTCAAGCTCCCTACCTAATAAAAATCTCGTTCTTTCAGTGGACGTTTTGAGAATCTCTTTGACACCGATAAATTGAGGCTTATCGTCAAGGATGACGCACGCATTGGGCGAAAGTGAAACCTCACAATCTGTAAATGCATAAAGGGCATCCAGCATCTTATCTGGCGAGACATTGTTTGCAAGGTGGACGACGACTTCGACGACCTTGGCCGTATTGTCCTCGACCTTTTTGATTTTAATCTTTCCCTTTTCGTTGGCCCTAAGTATACTGTCAATCAGAGAACTCGTAGTGACTCCAAAGGGCACCTCACGCACAACCAAAGTCTTGTTATTTACCTTGTCAATTCGGGCACGCACCCTGATCCTACCGCCACGTAATCCGTCATTGTACATCTCCACATCGGCCATTCCGCCAGTCGGGAAATCAGGCACGAGTGTGAACCCTTTCCCCTGCAGAATCGCGATGCTTGCATCGATTAATTCAATGAAATTATGAGGCAGTATTTTGCAGGCAAGACCCACAGCAATTCCCTCCACACCTTGGGCGAGCAGAAGTGGAAATTTTACAGGTTCCGTTTCAGGCTCCTTATTCCTTCCGTCATAAGATGCAAGCCATTTTGTCGTCTTGTGATTGAATAATACTTCCTTGCCAAACTTACTTAGCCGGACTTCTATATACCTCGCAGCAGCAGCACGGTCACCCGTTAAGATGTTTCCCCAATTTCCTTGGCAATCCAGAAGAAGCTCTTTTTGGCCTATTTGAACCAACGCATCACCAATACTTGCATCCCCATGGGGGTGAAACTTCATCGTGTTACCGATGACATTCGCCACCTTGTGAAAACGCCCATCATCCATCTCATCTAAGGAGTGAAGAATTCGACGCTGAACAGGCTTCAGTCCATCGTATTGATGCGGAACAGCTCTCTCAAGGATTACATACGAGGCATAATCAAGAAAATACTGGTTGTACATTCCCCTTACGCGGACTACGTGATCCATCTCATCTGACGCATCCTCATCAGGAACATTCGCAAACTCGTTATCTCTTTCGTTTTCGTTGTCGTGACTTTCGTTGTCGTGACTTTCGTTTCCCTCGTGTTCGCTTACAATCATTCCTTGACATTGTCTTTCTCCACACGGAGGTTTTCAATAATAAACTTCTGCCGATCTGGTGTATTCTTGCCCATAAAGAAACCGAGCATTTCCTTTAAACTGGCATCTCTTCCTACGACCACTGGATCAATTCTCATGTCATCCCCAATAAAATAAGAAAACTCATCAGGGCTGATCTCACCCAAACCTTTAAATCGGGTGATTTCGGGTTTCGCACCAAGCCTAGAAAGTGCGCCTTGCTTCTCCGATTCATCATAGCAATACACCGTTTCCTTTTTATTCCTCACTCTAAACAACGGTGTTTGTAACACATAGAGGTGACCCTTTTTCACCAGGTCCGGAAAAAACTGTAGGAAGAACGTAATTAACAGAAGCCTAATGTGCATTCCGTCGACATCGGCATCTGTTGCAATAACCACCTTGTTGTATCTCAAATCATCTAAGCCATCCTCAATATTTAAGGCGGATTGTAACAGATTGAACTCCTCGTTCTGATATACGATTTTCTTCGTTAAGCCATAGCAATTCAGCGGCTTTCCCTTCAGAGAGAAAACTGCCTGCGTGACGACATCACGGGCCTTCGTAATCGACCCCGAAGCAGAATCTCCCTCCGTAATAAACAGCGTAGACTCCTCGTTCCGTTCGTGCTTTTCGTTAAGGTGAGCTCTGCAGTCTCGTAATTTCTTGTTATGCAATGAGGCTTTCTTTGCCCTCGCCCTAGCAAGTTTTTTAATCCCTGCCAAATCTTTCCTTTCGCGCTCGTTTTGAAGAATTCGGGATTGGAGTTGTTGGGCAATTTCAGGATTTCTATGCAGGTAGTTGTCAAGCTCTGTTTTAAGAAAATCAAACATAAAGCTCTTCAGCGTAGGCCCATTAGGCCCCATCTCTGAAGAGCCAAGTTTTGTTTTTGTTTGAGACTCAAAAACAGGTTCTTCGACTTTCACACTCACCGCACAAACGATCCCCGATCTCACATCTCCAGTGTCGTAATCCTTGTTGAAAAAATCCCTCACAACTCGGACATATGCTTCTCTAAAAGCAGCTTGATGCGTGCCACCCTGAGGCGTATACTGACCATTTACAAAGCTTTGAATGTCCTCTCCATACGCATCTGAATGGGTGATCGCAACTTCAATATCGTTCCCTTTTAACTGAATGATTGGGTAGCGGGCCTTGCCGTCCATACTCGACTCAAGAAGGTCAAGTAAACCATTGTCACTCTTGAACTTATCACCATTTAAGTAAATAGATAGTCCAGTGTTTAAATA
>Ga0307984_1000556_pt1 | contig 16331 bp, 11 predicted proteins | sample EllFjometageno78_FD_203169 | JGI IMG/M metagenome (GOLD analysis project Ga0307984, IMG submission 203169) | Marine microbial communities from Ellis Fjord, Antarctic Ocean - #78 | ecosystem: Environmental > Aquatic > Marine > Unclassified | place: Southern Ocean | collected 2014-10-09
CAGCGATAGGCAGTGAGCTTGGCGACCTTGATGTTGATAGCATGACCGCCGCAGTAACCCTTAACAAACTAACACGATAGGAGATTGTATGTACGATTGGCTAAAGGAAGCAACAGTAACGGACTATGATAGTATCAAAGCACACTTTGAACGGGCTAGATTTCCAGACAAAGGTAAGCCTCTACGTGCTTGGGCTAGGATATTTAAAGATGGTGATGAGTACATAGTAAAGACATGGAGTCGTGAGCTATGCAGGTTCTTACCTAACAATACAGTGGTGTTTACTTCCACACCCGAGGAGATACGTTACTCTGCACAGACAATAGTATCCGCTATGCATAGAGCCATACCGTTCTCTGCTATTAGAGTTGCCAAAGGCAGGTATCGCTTTGCTTCAAACTCAGAGGTGATTAAGAATGTAGAACTAAAGAAGATAGAGTTTGATGCAGAAACTGATAGGCTCACTGCTGAAGGACTAATGGGTGATGATAAGTACAGGCATAGGTATTTTTCATGGTGGAGTTGGTTGTATAAAGAAGCCCCCGAATACTTCCAAGGTATTACGTTTGACTTAACAACAGGTGAGTGCCTTAACCGCCGACCAGATGATAGGCTAGTTCCTATCCCTGCTCAACGACTTGTATGGTTGAGAGCATTGCGAGTATTTAAAGATGGTATTAAGGTACGAGCCAAGATGAATGTGTTTGAGGGTATCTCTGATAAGATTGAGAGTAACAACACACCCATTAGCAGACCAGACTGGTCGCATGAAACTAACAAGGCGTTACTATTCACAAGCCTTAGAGATGGAGTCTACCCAACAGAACTACTAACTAACATAGCCCTATCACATAGCTATGGGTGGAGTTGGAAACGCCCTACCCCTAAGGAAGTTTCTAAAACAATAGACAGCATATGCAACAATAACAGTGTGGAATTACGCAGACAGTTCAAGGTGTTTGAGTCATGAGTGTTGTTGTATGGGACGGCAGAACTTTAGCCGTAGACAAGGCATCAACCAACGGTCAGATACAGCACTGTGTTGATAAAGCATGGGTGTACAAAGATGTACTGCTGACAGGAACAGGAGCGTTAGGTGCTATCCTTGCTATGAGAGAGTGGTACAAGGCAGGTGCTATCCACGAGGACTTCCCCGAGGTACAGAAGGGAGCATACTGGTGTCATTTCATAGTGGTAGATGAGTATGGTCTGCATCGCTACGAGCAGACACCAATACCAGTGGAGCATGGTCGTAACCCTTGTGCCTTTGGTAGTGGGCAGGACTTTGCATACGGGGCGTTAGCAATGGGTGCTAGTGCTCAACAAGCGGTTGGAATAGCCAACCAATACTCACCAGACTGCGGTCATGGTGTAGATAAATTTACTTTACAGGAGAGTTAATATGAGCGAGATGAAAGATAAAATATTAGTATATGTAAGAGCTAACCCTAGCAAGACAGCGAAGCAGGTGGCTAGAGCATTGGGTGTTAAGACAACCTATGTGTACAACGTGAAGTCCACAGCTGGACTTACTAAACCTAAGAGCCAACCCATCAATGGTGCTATGAAGGACGCTATTGGTAAGGCACTAGCAGAGGAGGCAAAACCTATGGTCGAGCAGAACTCTAAACTTTCTATGTCCATACAGGTACATATACAAACATCAACCCGAGAGTTCAACATGACTATGGCTGAAGCTAAAGAGATGTATGAAATGTTTAGACAATTCGACTGGGGATAACATGGACATTGTAACGATTGACTTTGAAACCTACTGGGATACGAAGTACTCCCTATCCAAGATGACTATGGAAGCATACATTCGTGATGATAGGTTCGAGGTGCAGTGTGTATCGGTTAAGGTGAATGGTAACCCGACTGATGTGTATAGTGGTACGAATGTTGGTGGCTTTCTTAATAGTATTGACTACACTGATAAGGCTATCCTTTGCCACAACACATACTTCGATGGTGCTGTACTAGCATGGGTCTATGGTATTAAACCAAGGCTATGGCTAGACACACAGGGCATGTCCAAACCCGAGTATCAGATGTCAGTAGGTACGTCGCTTGATGCACTGACTAAGCACTATAACCTCGGCAAGAAGGGCGGGGTACTAGCAGATACCAAGGGCATACGACTGGCTGACATGACACCAGAACAACTACAAAGCCTATGTGATTACTGTGTGCAAGACTCGGACATAACCTATGAGTTGTTCAACGTGATAAAGAAAACATTTCCTGCTCATGAGCTAATGATTATTGACCAAGCACTGCGTATGTACACCGAGCCAACTGTGATACTCGACATTGATATGTTGGAGAAACACCTTGGTGAAGTTAGGCAGGATAAGTCTGACCTAATCGCTACGCTCAACCTCACAGGGTTCACTGAGGCACAGGTTAAGAAGGCACTCATGAGTAACGCCATGTTTGCTAAGCTGTTGGAAGGGCGAGGGGTAGAAGTGCCAGTTAAGACTAGCCCAACTACTGGCAAGGTAGCATTTGCATTTGCTAAGACAGACTTGAAGTTCATGGCATTAGCAGACCACCCCAACCCCGAAGTAAGCAACCTTGTAAAGGCAAGGCTCGGAGTCAAATCAACCATTGAAGAAACGAGAACAGCTCGACTGGTTGAGGTATCTAAGCGTGGCTATCTACCAATCATGATTAAATATTATGGTGCTCACACAGGTAGGTTCTCTGGTGGTGATAAACTAAACCTGCAGAACTTCCCACGTAATGGAACAATGCGTGAGTCCTTGACTGTTCCACTCGGGTATAAGATGATTGCTTGTGACTCATCACAGATTGAAGCACGTATGACAGCGTATGTATCCAATCAGACTGACTTGCTTGATGCCTTTAAACAGGGGCGAGATGTGTACAGTGAGTTCGCTACTGATGTGTATGGATACACTGTAAATAAAACTGATAAATTAAAACGCTTCGTAGGTAAAACATGTATACTTGGCTTAGGTTACGGCATGGGTGCTGATAAGTTTATTGATACCCTAGCTCAAGGACAAGGCGGACTCTCTGTTGACATAGACAAGTTTGAAGGCCAACGAATTGTAAACCTGTATCGCCAGAAGAACCACAGAATAGTAGGTTTCTGGCGTAGGTGTGGCACGGTATTAACAGCCATGTTGCAAGGTGGTAGTGGACAGATTAACGATATTCTGTCCTATGACCATAACGGTATCTTGATGCCCAATGGATTACGTATCCACTATCCCGAGCTTAGGGCTAGTACTGGTGGCTTTGGGTATTTGTCTGACCCTCGTGCAGTGAGTAAGCATAGGGCAGGTGAGGCTCTAGCTCATAGCAGTTGGATTAAGATTTACGGTGGCAAGGTGGTAGAGAATATAGTACAGGCACTAGCTAGGACAGTAGTGGCAGAGCAGTCAGTACGAATAGGACAGCGATACCATGTGTCCTTCCAAGTACATGATGAGATTATTATTATTGTAAAGGAAGAGGAAGCTGATGACGCAATGGCTTTCATGATAGAAGAAATGTCCAAGCCACCTACATGGGCACCAGATTTACCAGTGGCATGTGAAGCAGGTATGGGCAACAACTATGGCGAAGCTAAATAGGAGAGGAGTATGAGCAAAGAAGAACCACCGATACACCCTTGGCACAAACTAAACAAACGTAGGAGAAGTAAATGAAGTTAGCACATTCGTTCTCAGCATTAAAGATGTATGAGAATTGCCCAAAGAGATACATGCACCAACGCATTAACAAAGAAGTACAAGACCAAGGTGGTGTAGCCAGTGCATATGGTGAGCGTATCCATGAAGCATTGGAGGTAAGGCTTAGAGATAAGACACCACTGACTGAGGAAACAAAACGCTATGAGGTACTGTGCACAACCCTTGAGGACTTAGCAGAGGGTGGTGAGTTACTTGCCGAGCAGAAGCTTACGCTTGATGAGAACCTAGACCCAACAGATTGGTTCGCACCTGGTGCATGGCTTAGGTCTATCCTAGATATACTGATTGTTAAGGGCGACACTGCCTACGTCGGTGACTGGAAGACAGGCAAACGCAGACCAGACTTCACACAGATGGAGATGTTCGCACTACAAATCTTCAGACACTACCCAGAAGTTAACGAGGTAAAGACCTCACTGATATGGCTGAAGGATATGTCGATGGACTCAGAAGTTTACAAGCGTGAACAGTCCAACGCTATGTGGGCTAAACTAATGACCCGTATCAACAGGATATATGAGTCAGCAGAACATGACAACTGGCCGCCTAAACCAAGTGGGCTATGCCCTTGGTGTCCTGCGAAACATATGTGTGACTACGCAAAACTATAGTTGACAGCAATGTAAATGTAAGTATAATATAAACCAGAAGAGGAGAAACATATGGCAACAACGCCAGAAGGAAAGATTAAACGTAAGCTGGATACCATGCTTAAGAAACACAAGATATGGTATTACAGCCCACAGTCTGGGCCGTTCGGTAGAGCAGGTGTACCAGATAGGATGGCTATTGTACATGGCAGGACTATTGGTATCGAGGCTAAGTCCGACAGCAAGAAGAAACCAACACCACTACAAGTTAAGTGTATGGAAGAGATTGAGAAGGCAGAAGGTAAGTGCTTCTTAGTTTACGATGATGCAACGATAGCAGAGGTTGAGGAATACATACTCAACTCCGTACCAGTATGGTCGTAGTCGAACAGGCAAAAGCTATTGCCCTTAAACTAACCAACCCTAACCGTGTGTTAGCTTGTATACCAACTGCTAAGTTGATGACAGTTAAGGGTGCCGACATAGTGGTAACACCGCACAAGCTTGATGAAGTAAAAGTCCTACGTAATCTAGGCATCATAGTTCCATCACCAATCCTGCACTACTACGACTGGGTCGGTGAGTTCACACCATATAAGCACCAACGTCTAACTGCCGCGTTCTTAACAATGCACAAGAAGGCACTGGTGCTTAATGATATTGGTACAGGCAAGACCCAGTCAGCACTATGGGCGGCGGACTACCTAATGAATATAGGCGAGGTTAAGAAGTGTTTAATCATCTCGCCACTATCCACACTCGAGAGAGTATGGGGCGACAGTATCTTCACAGGTTTACTACACCGTACAGCACTGACACTACATGGTACTGCGGCACGTAGGCTGAAGTTGTTGAATGCGAAAGCTGACTTCTACATTATTAACCATGATGGATTTAATATCATCAGCGAACAAGCCATTGGTATGTTTGATTTAATTATTGTAGATGAAGCGGCGGTGTTACGTAACCCATCTACTAACCGCTTTAAGATATTCCGTAAGTGGATGGATAAGAATAAACAAGCTAGGCTGTGGCTGATGACTGGAACACCAACACCTAACGACCCAACAGATGCATGGGCACTAGCTAAGTTAGTCAACAGCCCATTCTGTACCAACACATACACATCGTTCCGTGACCAAGTGATGTTGAAGATAGGGCAGTGGAAGTGGATACCTAAACCAGAGTCAGTGGACATTGTCAAAGATGTATTGCAACCATCGGTTAGGTACACACGAGATGAGTGCTTCGACTTGCCAGATACTATTATCCAGACAAGGAAAGTACCACTCACTAAGGAGCAGGAAAAATACTACAAGGAAATGCTTAGGCGTTTCGTAATTGAATTAGCAGAGGAAGGTTCCATCACTGCTGTTAACGAGGCTGTCAAGTTACAGAAGCTCGTACAGATAGCATGTGGTGTGGTCTATGGAGATGACGGACAGAACATTGAGTTGGATTGTTCGCCACGGATTAAAGCAGTAGAGGAGGTAATCGAGGAAGCAGGAGAGAAAGTAATACTGTTCGTTCCATTAACAGGAACGCTACATATGTTAGAGAAGAAGTTGTCGAAGCGGTGGACTACCGCAGTTATCAATGGTGCAGTGAGTGCTACCAAGCGTAACGTAATCTTCAATGACTTCCAGAATAGTAAAGACCCACGAGTTCTAATCGCCCATCCAGCGACAATGGCTCATGGACTAACACTAACATCGGCATCCACTATCATTTGGTACGGGCCGATAACAAGTAACGAGCAGTATGTTCAAGCGAATGGTCGCATTGAACGGATAGGTAAGAAGCATGTATCGAATGTTGTGCACATAGAGTCCATTGCGGTGGAGGCTAAGATGTATGACAGGCTACGTAGTAAACAAAAGCTACAAGGATTGCTTCTTGATTTAATACAACAAGAAACGAGGTGATAGTATGGCAATAACAGTTGACCAAATAATCCAAACGTATATGAAATTACGTGGACAGAAAGAAACCATCGAGGCTGCAGCTAAGGCTGAGGTCAAAGGTGTTAAAGAGAACATGGCTAAACTCGAAGCATGGTTAAAGGAGAAAGCAGATGCTGATGGAGTAACGTCCTTCAAGACCAATCATGGTACAGCATTTCTAACTACCAATGACTTTGCTAGGGTAGCGGACTGGGATGCAATGCTTGGATTTATCCAAGACAACGATGCATATGACCTGTTCGAAAAGCGTGTAAGTAAGGTAGCAGTTCGAGGATACATCGACTTGAACAACGCTGTCCCCGCAGGAGTTACATACGGCACAAAGATTGACGTCAATGTCCGTAAGCCTGCACCAAAAATCGATGTCTAATAAAACAACTAGGAGTTACAAATGACAACAAGTATCGTACCATTAAACACAGAAGTACCAGCTCACTTAGCAGCTAAAATCGGCGCACCATCAGCACTAGCAACATCTCTAACTGGTGGTCTAAGCGGAGGAAACGAAGGCTTCCCTCGTATCTCTATCAAAGGTAGTCGCTTCAGACTAGTAGTAGATGGAGAAGAAACCGTCCTTGACTCAACCAAGATTGATGTCATCATCGTGGGTGCTAACCCAAACCTGTCTAAGACATGGTATGAAAAAGCATGGACACCAGACGCTGACACTTCAGCACCAGATTGTTTCTCTCTGACTGGTATCAACCCCGACACATCAAGCACTAAACCACAGAACGACTTGTGTGCTTCATGTCCACAGAACGCTTGGGGCTCTAAGCTAACAGCACAAGGTGCTGAAATCAAAGCATGTGCAGACCAGAAACGATTAGCAGTAGTAGCTGCTGATGATGCTTCGGGCACAGTGTACTTACTACAAGTAACACCTGCTGCATTGAAAGGACTGAACAGTTACCAGAAGGAACTATCTTCACGAGGCATTCCTCCAGAGATTGTTAAGACATCTGTATCGTTTGATACTGCAGCGTCGTTCCCTAAGCTTCAGTTTAGTTTTGGTGGATACATCACGGAAGATGCACAAGCAGCAGTAGATAAGTTGTTCGGCACTGACCAAGTGTTAACCATCACTGGTGAAAAGGTTGTTGATGTACCTGCTGTACCTAAGAAAGCACCTGTCGTTGAAGCACCTGTCGTTGAAGCACCTGCCGCTGTGTCTAATGGATTTGGAGCACCTGCCGCAGCACCTGTAGTAGCGAAGCCTAAACCTAAGGCAAAGCCTAAAGCAAAAGCACCTGTTGCTGAGCCAGATGTTGCACCCGTTGTAGATGCTGGAGCAAACAGCTTGGCTGATGACATTGCTGCACTTGTAGGAGCTGCTGCCGATGACTAAAAGAACCCCACTTGATTTTTCTAAAGTGGAGTCGCTTCGTAAGCACATGTTGCTTACTATCACTGACATGGCGTCGGTGATAGGCGTGTCACGTATGACATACCATACTTGGTGTAAGGGGAAACCCATGCGCCTTGGCAATGATATTAAAGTACGTAACATGCTGGGAAGACTTCTTACTATCATGACAGATAAAGGGTGGCCATCACCCGATATCATAATCTTAGACCAAGCGGGGAGAAAAAAGAAACTTCTTGAGTACTTAGAGGAGTATCATTAAGCAGACTACCGAGGGGAACTTCCCCTCTTTTCATTGAGGAGGACACCATATGAACACGTTGGAATTTTTACAACGCGTTCTACCTACCGAAGGATTCTTTGTCACGACTGTCATCAACAAGGGCAGTAATAGACAGGGATTCTTCGATAGCGTAGAAGAATTAGCCAAGGTCTGTGTTAGGTCAGACCAAACAAACAACAATACTTACTATGCTATATCAGCATTTAAGACTAAGGGGAACAGGAAGCAGGAGAATGTTAGGGCAACCAAAGTTGTTGCACTGGACGTAGACTGTGGTGAAACAAAGCCATACCCATCATGGAAAGAAGGACTACAAGCACTAGGTAAATTTGTCGAGGAGATGAAACTACCCAAGCCTATGGTCATTGGGTCTGGTAACGGACTGCATGTTTACTGGGTACTAACTAGAGAACTAGAACCACACAAATGGAACCCTCTTGCTAATGCTATGAAACTAGCAGCGGCAGATAAACAGTTCGAGATAGACGCAGGACTCACAACAAATAGCTCATTGGTATTACGACCAGTGGGTACTCACAATCCAAAGAATGGTAATGAGGTGAAGTTGTTGCTGGATGCCGACCCTGTTACACCTGAGTCTCTTTCAGATACGTTGTCGCAATTCGTTCAGTATGTCCCACCACCCACCGCTCGACACTCAAAGGGCGGTTCGTTGCTGAGTAGTTTAGCAGTAACCCAAGAGTATCCACCAGCTGTGGGCTCTGTCGTATCAACAAAGTGTCAGCAGATTGCTTGGGCAATTAGTAACCAGAAGGATGTACCAGAACCATTATGGTATAGCCTCATTGGAGTTGCTGCGTTCTGTGTTGACCCAGAAGATACTGCGGTTAGATGGAGCGAGGGGCACGACACATTCTCTGAGTCAGTAACCCGAGGCAAGGTAGCACAGTGGAAAGAGAATGCTACTGGCCCAACAACCTGTGACAAGTTCAAGTCAGACAGACCAACAGGATGTAAGGGATGTAAGTATGCGGGTAAGGTAGGCTCACCTGCACGATTGGGTATCCAGTATAAAGAAGTAACCGTGGTTGAGTCAGCACCAGACAAGGTAGCTAATGCAGTGCCAATGCCTAGACCATTCAAGCGTACAGCACAGGGTATCAAGATGACCATTGATGATACCGATATTGACATATGCAAGTTTGACATATATCCTGTAGGGTATGGACGTGATGACCACCTTGAGTATGAAGTAGTTCGCTTCCATTGGAAACGCCCACACATTGGGTGGACTGAACTCAAACTACGCCAAGCTTATCTAACTGATGGGAGCAGAGAGTTCCCAACCGCGATAGCAGACCAAGGCATTGTGTTAGTTAACAAACGACAGACGGAGTACTTTCAGCTTATGCTAAGAACTTACATGGAAGAACTAAGACAACTACGTACCATGACTAATCTCTACACGACGATGGGTTGGAAAGAAAAGAATACGTGCTTTGTCATTGGAGATACAATCATTAGTAAAGATACTGATGGTAGTGTTAAGGAAGAACAGGTTACATTATCCTCTGCGACGAGTTCAGTAGGTGCAAACATGTACGGTAAGAAGGGTGACCAAGCAGCGTGGACTAAGATGACTAACATGCTAGAACGTGCTGACATGCCAAGCCATATGTTCGCTTTGGGTGTAGGGTTCTCAGCACCACTGTACAATTTCACTGGGTTAAAGGGGCTAACAATTTCCCTATACGGCCCGACTGGTGGTGGTAAAACACTGGCTCAGTACTGGATACAATCAATCTATGGTGACCCAGACAAGCTACACTTCGCTGCGAAGTTCACACAGAACACACTGTTCAATAGGATGGGACTGTATGCTCACCTGCCTATGACCATTGATGAAGTAACCATGATGCAAGATAAAGACGTTGGTGATTTCTGTTACTGGGTGAGTCAAGGTAAAGATAAAGCCAGACTGAACCGAGCTGCTGTGGAACGAGATGCTAAGACTTGGGCAACGCCTGTCGTTGTATCCACAAATAAGTCAATGCAATCTAAGTTAATATCTTCTGGACTTGACACTGATGCACAGATGGCTCGACTGCTTGAAGTTACTGTGCCTCCACACGAGCTGTTCACAAAGGATAGTTCAGCAGGACGAAACCTCTATAACTTTGTAACAAATAATTACGGTCACGTCGGACACACATTCATAAACAAACTGATGGAGATGGGAGCTGATGACTTACGTGCTGTAATCGCTGAAGCTACTGAAACATTCCACCAGCGATATGACGCTGAGTTCCGTGGCGAAGAACGCTATTGGGAACAAGCAATCATCCTGTCAGACCTAGCATCTAAACTTGCCAAGGACTGGGGACTTATCGACTACGACTATACCAAGGGTACCGAGTGGGTACTTGAACAGATTGGTGCTATCCGTACTGTTGCAGCTGAGAGTAAGATGGACTCGTTCGATATCCTCTCACTATACCTCAGTGACTTTGCTGATGTAGCTGTCACTGTTATGCATACAGCAGGGCAGAAGCCTGTCGTTGACTTCCAACGCTTACCTCGTGGTGAAGTACGTGTTAGGTTCGATGTATTCCGTAAGACAATCTCTGAAGTATTTAGTAGTGGTACCCTTATGATTGACCGCACCCATTTCCGTAAGTGGTTATCCATGGCTGGTCATGACTATAAGTCGTTCACTCAAGAACTAGTACTAGAGAATGTTGACGCTACACCTAAGTCTAAGAAATGTTTCCTAGGTAAGCACACACCAATCAAGTTAGGACAATCCTATGTGCTTGGTGTTAACCTTAACCACCCTAGACTGTTTGGTATTCTTAATGACGCTGATATAGCTGCCGATGATTTACTTCAAGGGCAGTTACAAATGGTCAACTAGTCTATAAATACACCCTTCAACCAGTTAGTTTCTTCCCTCATGTTCTTCGGCGAAGCCTTTAGGAATCTCTCAGATGTTGTTCTGTTCCATTCTCTAAAGGCTCTGTTAGCTGACTTGATGAAGTTGCGTATCTCAAACTCAGTTCCCTTCGCAGACACATTCCAATCTCTAACTTCTGTAGCAACTTGCTGCATGGTTTCTCTGTCGCCCGAAATCTTAGCCTTGATGTACGCATTGCGGTACTCAGAACGTATGTCACTGGCGTAGTCTGCAGCCTGTTTAGCCATCCTAACAATGTCATTCTCTGCTGTCGCAGCTGCTGGGTAGAAGCCTAGTAGTCTTGTGATTGCTGTCCATGTTGACATATCTCGTGACACTACCTTGCCTTGTGCATTGGTAATCATACCGTCGTCGTAGAATGTATATGCATCTGTGATAGCTCGTATCGAAGTTATAGGCGACTCTCTAAGAATGGATTGCATACTCGTGCGTCCCTCTCTCAAACCTATAGCTTCTAAACCATACTTGCTCAATGCTCCTGCTGTACCTAAGATACCTGCAGCTGTTGTCCACACTGGGCCGAATGCGTTCTCTGTTTCACGCCATGGGTCTGCACCAGCTTTGAAGACACCAGTCAATGGGAACAAGTCACCGAAGCCAAGTCGGGTTGATACTGTACCACCGAATAATCTATCCACACCACCTCGTAAGAAGATTGGTCCAAACCCTGGGGCAATGTCTTCAACCATCTCAAGTGCTGCCTTCTCAACGGTACTAACTTTCATACCAAAGAACTGCATCAGTGTATCAATCAAGTCCATGATATCGTCAGCGAACGGCATACCTTTCATACCAGAAACTAAGAACAACATACCCATAGCATAGGCCCTTTCTTTAGGTGCCATCTGTGCAAACAACTTGATGGCAGACAGAGTGAACTGCTTGTACATCATAGGGTACTGGAACAAATTACCACGAGCAATCTCTGGTCTGTTGTACATGTCGTAGTTACCTTGACTGTCGTACACAAACTGTCCTGCCTTATCTTTAGCGTAGGTATCAATCTCTAGTGCAGTAGCGTTAGGGTTCGCAGCTACAAATCGTGTGCGTTCTAACCTGTATGCAGCCAGTCCAGATACTCGTCTGTTCAGTTGCTCAGTCTGTGAGAACATATACATCCAACCAGTGATACCTTTAATAGCCCAAGCACTTTGGATACCACCTCGTGCCGAACCAAGTAACGCATTCATCTGTGCAGGAGCCATGGTTCCACGTTCAGTTTCAAACAACATAAACTCTGCTTCTTCAAGAGTCATATTATATTCGTTGTATACGGAGTCACCGTTAACCTTCTTCCAATCCCTAACCATATCGTACAAGAACTCTGTCTCTCCGAACCTAGGATTCTTTAAGTCAGCCAATGCTTTGGCCACTGCTGTACTAGCTTTAGCCATTCCAAATCCACCACCGAACCCACGCTCAGCATTGTATGTAGCTAAGTTAGGTATAGTAAGTAGTGGTAATGATGTTAAGTTAACTGCTGCTGTAGCGAAACTCATACCTAACTGCATAGTAACAGTAGCCATCTTAAGCTTAGAGCCTACTGGGCCAGACAGTTTGTCCTCAGTACTAGTTACAATGTTTCTAGTTTGGTCGTACCATGCTAACAACTTCAAGCCTTCGTCGCGGTACACTTGACCACGACCTTCAAGGTTTATCTTAACTGGCTTACCGTCTACTTCCACAGTCTCAAATCCGTCTACGTTAGTGTCTGCAGAATGGCGGTACATATACGCGTACGTATCAAAGCGTTGCTTGGCAATGAACTTAGCTTCTTCATTAGTCCCTTTGTTTGCTTCAGTCAATGTATTAGCTAGGTCAGTTAGAGTCTTTCTATCACCCTTCCATTTACTAGCATCAGCCATCAATCTCTCAATCGCATAGCGATACTCAGACTTAGCAGCAACATGTGCCCTAGACTCTAAGTAAGCAGCAATGTGTTTCAGTACGTTCTTGTCCCAACCTGGATTACCTGTTCGCATCAAGTGCTTACGAGCTTGTGATTCGTAGCGTGATGTTTCGGTAACCACTCTCTCTTGTTGTTGGGGGGTTAGGTTAATGTCTAGTCTAATAAGTAAGCCTGCAATCTCACGGTATGAAGCTGAGCCAGATGCTGGAGACTGCTTAGCTGCCTCACCATACAAAGCTACTAGCTCTACCGTACGCTCTTGACCGTCCTTATCAGTGGTCTTAATTAGTCTGGTCTTGCCATCTTCAGATTTACCAAGAGTGCTATCCAAATACGCTACGATACCTTTAGCCTGTTCCTTAGAATCTACTTGGTAGTATGGCATCTGTGCTGCTAGACTCTCATCCAAAGATACAGCGTTGCCACGTTTGTTACCGTCGTGTAAGAACGCTTGGACTCTAACCTGGAACTGACCGTCACGTACAAGCTGAACATATGAGCCCATGATAGTACGCTTGGCACCAATCTGGATGTTCTGTAAATGGTTATCAGTAATGAATAAGTTTTGGATTGTATGCTGTATCTTGAACGCTTGCTTCTTAGTTATGTTCTTATTGTGGATAGACTGCACACGCTTAAGTAGTTTAGTTCTACCCTTGAACAAGGCACCGTGCTCACCAGTACCACTGGTAACTGATAGCGATATGTCGTTAAGTTTTTCCTTCTCGTGCATACCACGTATGACAGCACTTAAGAACTCTTTACCTTTTGCTCTGCCTGCTTCACTTAATACTAGGGTGTCATCAACCATAGTATCTTCGGAATGCCTAATAGTAATGTACTCTTGTAATAACTCATGGAAGAACTCTGTGTCTGCATTGTCTAGGTTCTCACCTGCTGCGCCTCTGACTTTGCGTAGGTCGCTAATGTATGCACCCCTCTCAGCAAATGCACTCTTAATCTCAGCAGTAAGGACATCAATGGCAGCCTGGTCAGTAGCACTACGGTTCTCTTTATACATCTTCCAGATGATATGGTCTTCGGTAAACGACTCATCATGTAACCAAGGTGCTGTCGTAGCAGTACCCCATACTGAACCATCCTCACCAACTTTAATACCTTTCTTAAGGTCAGCTAATGAGATATCAGCCTGTGCGTGTGCTTGTGCAAGAGCCTCCTCGTTGACAGATGCATTACCAAACTCATTAAACGAAACTAAATCTGCAATACCACCTAACATCTTGTCGGTAATTTGTTTACCCTTGAATATTGAGATGAACGACAACACTTCACCAGCTCGTAGCTTATCTTCCTTAGAAGCATAAGGTTTGAAATTCCAAGCTGCACCATACTGTGACTTAGTCTTAAGCTGGTAATGGTTTAGGTAGTTCTTAGAAGCGTTTGATACTGCCATGAAGAACCCGTACAAGTCTGTCAGTCCTTCACTACGAGTAGCTTTATGGTTCATTGTCTGCAGTGCTTCAAGGCTCTTACCTAAGAACGACTGTACTCCGCCAGCAGATTTCATAGCTGCCTGTACCGCATGGTTCTGTGCGTAGTCTCTGATGCCACCTAAGCCACCAGTTAGAGAGTCAATCTTATTCTGTGCATTCATGGCAATGAAGTCACTACCTATCTGTGCGTTGTTAGCCTGTGCTGTGAAGCGGATACTATCGCCACGTTCCTTCCTATCTCTAATAGACTGAATAATATCCTCAGTGCTAAAGGTTCCATCTTGCTGACCATAGCGAATGAAGCGTCTAATCTGTCCAACCCAATGGCGTGATAACTCATCGCCGAATGTAAGACCTAACTTGTTAAGTGCGTTCTTGATTAGTGTCCAGATTCTATTCAGTAGCGATGAGTCTAATACCATTGCCTTATCAGCGATGGCTTCTTCAATAGCTACATATCTCTCAGAACCATTGATATCCATATCATGGTCAACGATGTTTCGGATGTTAGCATCTGAGTTGTAGAACTTATCAAGTACTGCTTTTAGTTTAGTGAGTGGTACTACTGAGCGTAGGCCATGGTGTCCAATGATTTCATGAGCCAAGATTGATTTAATCTGCTTATCAGTATGTATATAGTTACTGAATAGAACAACATCGTTACCCATGTGGAACGCCATCACTGTGGAATTCTCGTCGAACTTGCCAGTAGCTTTAGCTCGTTTGAATAAGTCTAGGTTCTGTAACTTAAACGCTGCAGCATTAGCATAAGCCTTGACGTTAGGTTTGAAAGGGGTCTTAAGTTTATTGACAAAGTTAATTGCTACTACTTCAGCAGCACCTGCTCCAACCTTGCCATCTGCTAGATGTCCGTCTTCATTAAAGAACTCTATGCTGTCACCACTTGCATCAAATGCAGTACTAACATCATCTGGATGCTGGTCGAAGTCGCCAAGTGCATTTACGCGTGAGTCCACCATTGCTTGTGTATCTGCTTCTTGCTCAGCTATCTGCTCTGCTTCTGCTAGTATGTCTTCAAGTGAGGCATCAAGCTCTAATCGCTTGCGTTCAAGTAACTGCTGTGTCTTGTTAGGCTTAGCAGCAACTGACTTAATCTTATCAGCATATGTAACCACCTCTTCTTTTATACCTACTACATCAGCTGTTGGTGCTAGGCGTTGTTGAGACTGGCCCTCTGAGTTTGTGAACGAACGTTGGTTAAGTTTTAACTTACCATCTTGGAACCATTCTTTTATATTCTTCTTGCGCCACGTAGTATTGCTCAGCTCTTTAGGAGTTAGCTGGTCGAATAGGTTCTCAATCTCAGTAACTGAAGCATCGTTCCGTCTGTTGGCACCACTAGACTTCAGTCTATCTAATCTGCTCTGTAGTGTTTCGGGGGTTGTTGCCTCAACAGTAGGAGCTTTAGCTTCCTTCTTACCTACGTTCCATGCTTTGTCTAGGTCTGCGCGTTGCTTATCATTCCAGTCTACAAGCTGAGCAACAGGATGTTCTTCAAAAGTCTTGCCTTCCATAGGCATATCAATAGCAACAGCACGTAATGCATCAGCCACTGCATCTCTCTCAGCCTGGGAAATCTTAAGGTTGTTGAGCATATAGTCAATGAATGGTGCACCCTTAAGGATGTCAGTCTTCTTACCTGTTTTCTTAGCATATGTAAGATACGCAACATCACGTATGGCATCAGTAAACATAGGTGTGCCCGATGAACGCATGGCTAATGTGATAGCTCTAGGGAGCTCGCCTTGGTCTAACAGTAGGCTGTCAACAGCGTGTTCCTTCTGCCCTTCTCTAGTTACGTTGCCCAGTTTAATTAATTTAGTGAACGCTTTCTTACCTGTTTCAGTGAAGTCAGCGAATGACACCTCAATAAATTCAAGGTACGGAGTCAGTTGGCTCTGCCATACTCGCTCAACTTCATCCTTAATACTAGCAGCTTTCTTAATAGCTTCTGCTTCTGCGGCTTTAGTTTCTTGTGAGTTAGCCTTGTCTTTAGCCACGGCATCAGCCATGTCTTTAGCGTTAGCAACAACTTTCGCAGCACGCTCGTCAATGTTGGTAATAAGTTCTTCCGTTAATGTGCC
>Ga0307984_1000557_pt1 | contig 16326 bp, 13 predicted proteins | sample EllFjometageno78_FD_203169 | JGI IMG/M metagenome (GOLD analysis project Ga0307984, IMG submission 203169) | Marine microbial communities from Ellis Fjord, Antarctic Ocean - #78 | ecosystem: Environmental > Aquatic > Marine > Unclassified | place: Southern Ocean | collected 2014-10-09
TACATCGCCCATTTGGGATCTTCTAATCCATTCAGTGCAACCCCATTGATGATAAGGTGATAGGGTTCGGCTCACCCCCGAAATTTAGGAGCGGTCTCTTTATTGAGTCCGCTCCTTTTTTTTTTCTAAAGTTTTGTAGCTTACAGGCTTCAATCAACATGAAATACCTACCCAATGTTTCCAATAGCTAATGATGCTGTCGTTCTAGGCCTTCTTGCAGTTACCCTTGCAGGGATTTTCTACGCCGCAAGTCTTCCTCAATTTAAGAAATTCTTCACTTTTGTGCCTAGTCTTTTGCTGTGCTACTTTATTCCTGCTGCATTTAATTCTTTGGGGATTGTAGATGGAGAATCTTCGAATTTGTATTTCGTAGCGTCACGGTACTTGCTCCCAGCCAGCCTGGTTTTACTTTGCTTGAGCATTGACCTTAAGGGGATTTATAATTTGGGCCCCAAAGCGTTAATTATGTTTTTCGCTGCCACAATAGGTATTGTGATAGGTGGCCCCATTGCACTTTGGACTGTAGGGCAATTTAACCCTGAGGTATTCGGCGGAGACTCCCCTGAAGCGATGTGGCGTGGTTTATCTACTGTTGCAGGTAGTTGGATAGGGGGCGGTGCAAACCAGGCGGCGCTAAAAGAGATTTCCGAAACCATGGATCAACAATTCTCAATAATGCTGATTGTTGATGTTTTTGTCGCAAACCTATGGATGCCCTTCCTCCTGTACGGAGCTAGCCGAACTGAAGCTATCGACAAATGGCTAAAAGCTGACAGCTCAGCTGTAAACGAATTAAAAGCCAAAGTGGAAGCGTACTCTGCCAGCATCGCGAGAATCCCCTCGTTTACAGACCTTATGGTCGTTGTAGGGATCGCATTTGGATGTGTGGCTATCTCTCATATCGTAGCAGATACAGCTAGCGTAGGCATTCATGACTGGTTTGCGAGTATTCTTTCAACCAACCCAGGAAGCTTTGTTCAATTTTTATCATCTCTTGAGAAAGGCTTCTTTTGGATCGTAGTCGTTGCAACGGTATTGGGTGTTGCACTAAGCTTCACAAAAGCCAGTAAATATGAAGGAGCAGGAGCGAGTAAGATTGGCTCATTGTTCCTTTACATACTCGTTGCTACAATAGGAATGAAAATGGACGTAGCAGCTCTAATCGAAAATTGGTCTACCTATTCATCTGCAATCATCATAGGCCTCATTTGGATGTTCGTTCACATCGTCGTGCTTGTCGTGGTCGCAAGAGCCATAAAAGCTCCTTTTTTCTTCGTCGCGGTAGGGTCTCAAGCAAATATAGGAGGCGCTGCCTCAGCCCCTATTGTAGCCAGCGCGTTCTCCCCTGCGCTTGCACCGGTAGGGATTTTACTTGCGGTACTTGGTTATGCCGTAGGAACTGTTGCAGCCATCATATGTATGGAGTGGATGCATATTATTTCTTAGAACTGAACATCCCTAGAAACAAGAATCTCTAAGATTTAGTACCAAACAAATGACCTTTAACTAGGCGTTTTGCTTCTAGGTAATCTTTATTTTCTGGATCTAAACCTACTTCAAGAGGCAGTCTCTCTATGACGTTAATATCGTCTACGTCATCAAATGCGTGAACTTTGTCAGGGTTGTTTGTGAGGAGATTGATCGATTTGACCTTTAAATACTTTAGTATTTCTATCGCGGCACTAAATGAGCGTCCATCCTCAGGGTGTCCAAGATTGACATTTGCTTCATAGGTATCCTGTCCGGCATCCTGTAGATTGTATGCCTTCAGTTTCTCAACCAAACCAATGCCTCTCCCCTCTTGCCTCAAGTATATTAATATACCCCCTTCTTTTTGGAGGTGCATCATCGATGAAGCCAATTGCTCCCCACAATCACACCTTGAAGAAGAAAAGACATCACCCGTCATACATTCACTATGTACTCTCACAGGCACTATCTTTTCAGTGCCTTTAATGAATTTATCTGACATTAAGGCCAAATGAGGCATTTCCTCCACATCACCTTTAAATGCTAAGATTATAAATCCACCGTACTTGGTAGGCAGTCGAGATTCAACAAGTGGTTCCATTTTGTAAAGATACCCTATGAACTAGCCACTGACTTCTCTTTAATAAAAAGTGTTGTAAAACTTCCCAAAAGCAAACAAATTCCAGCCAGTACCATCGTGTTTATGAGGTCATCACCGATGAGATTTTTATACAACCAATTGATCCCTCCCAACGCAGCCACAATTTGAGGGATCACAATAAACATATTAAAAATCCCCATATAAACACCCATTTTATCCGAGGGCAACTCACCTGCGAGCATCGCATAGGGCATAGAAAGCATGCTACCCCAAGAAAGACCAATGAGTGCAAAACACCACTTCAAATTTGAAGCGTTTTCTGGAGAAACAAACAACATCCATATGAATCCTAGTCCTCCAATTGCCAAGGAAATAGAATGAATTATTTTTCGATTTATGACATATTTAGAAGTGTAGAGGGTGAGTAACAATGCAAAAGCCATTGAACTTAATCCATAAATACCCATTGAACTAGATACAGCATTTGCAGCCTCATTATAAGCCAAGTTAAGCGCCTCATAATTTTCAGCATTTGCGGCTGGGTTAGGTGCATCAAAAACCCACCCTGTTAAGGCGGGTGTGGCAAAAGACCACATTGTGAAAAAGGCAAACCAGCTGAAAAACTGAACAACTCCCAGATTCCTCATTAATTTGGGCATATTGCCAATAAGCAGAATAATCTCCTTTACACCATGCATCACACCCGAAGTTTCATCCTTTTCCTTTTTGAATTTCTCCATATCGACAGGAGGATCCTCTGAAGTTGAAAAAACGGTAACTAAAATAGAGAGTATAAAAACAACTGCACCTATCGCAAATGAATAATACACACTTTCAGGAATTTCACCAGGGGCAGATGTGTTTTGGGCACCTAGCTTCGTCACAAACCATGGCAAATTTGACGCGACCCAAGTTCCAATACCTATAATGAGGGTTTGGATCACAAAACCATAGGATCGTTGACTGCCGGGTAATTTATCCGCGACAAGAGCTCTAAATGGCTCCATGCTGATATTTATACTCGCATCAAGTATCCAAAGGAATCCCGCAGCCATCCATAGAGTTGAACTATATGGCATGAAAAACAGAGCAATCGAGCTTAGAATAGCACCGATCAAAAAATACGGACGTCTTCTACCCCATCTCGGAGACCAAGTCCTGTCACTTAGATAACCTATGATCGGTTGGACGAGTAGACCTGTTAATGGAGCAGCGATCCAAAGCATTGGAATGTCATCTGCACTGGCTCCCAGAGTTTCGAAAATTCGAGACATATTACCACCTTGCAAGGCGAATCCGAACTGAATGCCTAAAAATCCGAAACTCATGTTCCAGATCTCCCAAAAACCCAAACGCTCTTTCTTTTGTAACATCATCTTATCAGAAAATATTTTGCCAATTTAATGTATTATTCCGAACTATTTCAATAAAAAAAAAGCGCCAATCCATTGAAGGATTGGCGCTTTTAGATTTTAGAAAGACTAGGAATCTTTAGAGATCCGAACAAGCTTGACCATATGCAATTAAGAAATCAAGTAAGTCAGCAGAACCGATCTCACCATCACCATTTGCATCAAATGGACAATCATTTGCTACACCGCATGGTCCACATGAACCATCGTCCAAGTTTGCATAAGCGATATAGTTGTCAGCTCCCGGGTCTGTACATCCAGAGAAGATACAGCTACCATCCGAAGAGGTGTTTGTAGCATCATAGTTGTCAGCTCCAGGGTAAGTACATCCAGTTGCCAAACATGAACCATCGTCAGTTGTTGCATCTGGGTTATAGTTATCTGCATTTGAATTTGTACATCCAAGTATGCTACATGAACCATCATCAATAAGGGCAGCAGGATCATAGTTGTCTGCAGCAGGGTTGGTACATCCTGAACAAGAACTGTCATCACCTCCACAAACACCACAAGCATCAGACTGAGCACATGTACCGTTATCTTCAGTAGCTGAAGAATCGTAGTTACAAGCTGTTGCATCTGTACAACCTAAGATCTCTAATTCGTCACACACACCATCCATATCGGCATCATTGATACATCCATCACACGTGTAAAACTCTGAAGGGTATTCACATGAACCATCATCAAATGTTGAATCCGGATTGTAGTTACATGCAGACATATCTTGACAGCCAGCAACACCTACAGGGAAGGTTAAAGACATTCCCTCAGCGTAGTGAGAAACTGATGCTTGGTCACGAATTTGAATGTTGACAAGAGCGTCAACCTGGCCCGAAGTAGTAAACTGACCTAGCAGAACTTTACCTGCTACAGGAACGCCTTGTGCGTTCGCTCCAGGAACAACGAATATAGACCCACCAATGAAAGTGTTTACTACGAAGTCTCCTCCTGAGTTAAAGTCGGTCATAGAAGTCAGCGCAGAGTCGAAAGCACTATTCAATCCATCATCGTCTCCAGGTTGAGCACCAATTGTAAACCAGCTATCAAACTCTAAGTTAGGGAATGAGCTGAAAAACAAAGGATTAACACCTCCTCCAAAGTCTGAGCCTACTGCATCATTGTAGAATCCATCTACAGCAGTTGAAGTCATCGACCATGGGGCTGTATCCGTACCATAAGCAGCAGTTACTTCAGCTGCATCAGCAGTGAAATTAGCATATAGACGGTAAGTAGTTGCTCCTGTACCTAGAGGATCAGAAGAAACAACCTCGTAAGAAAGACCAGTACAAAGACCGTCTCCCCAAGCACATGAACCATCATCGTACATCGCTGAGGCATCATAGTTGTCTGCGTCAGGATTCATACATCCACTGCAAGTAGAATCATCTCCTCCACATACGCCACACATATCATCCTGTGTACATGAACCATCATCAATCACTGCAGCTGAATCGTAGTTACAAGCTGAAGCATCTGTACAACCTCCACAAGTAGAATCATCTCCACCACATACGCCACATTGATCATCATAAGCACAACTCCCGCTGTCAATTACAGCAGTTGGATCATAGTTACAAGCAGAAGGATCAGTACAACCTCCACATGTTGTGCCGTCTCCACCACAAATTCCACAAACGTCTAACTGGTTACCATCGCAATCACAATCTTCGGTTGGGATACCTGAACCGCCACAAACGCCACACTCATCTACAACGTTTCCGTTACAGTCACAATCTCCTTCTGGGATACCTGTGCCACCACAAACGCCACACTCATCAAGAACGTTGCCGTTACAGTCACAATCTCCTGATGGGATACCTGTGCCTCCACAAATTCCACATTCGTCATTGACAGCACAAGATCCGTCATCAATGATAGCTGCACCATCATAGTTACAAGCTGAAGCATCAGTACAACCTCCACATGATGAGTTATCACCTCCACAAACGCCACAATCGTCATCTACAGAACAAGACCCATTGTCTAATTCAGCTGATGGGTCATAGTTACAAGCAGTAGGGTCCATACATCCAACACCTACTTGAGGGAAGGTTAAAGTAAGACCTTCTGCGTAAATACTTTCTTGAGCTGCGTTACGAAATTGGATATTCACAAGGGCATCTACAATACCTGAGGTTGTGAATTGACCTAGCAATACTTTACCAGCAACAGGAACTCCTTGAGTATTCGCTCCAGGAACAACAAATATTGAACCGCCGATAAATGTGTTGACAACAAACTCTCCACCACTGTTGAAATCTGTCATTGAAGTAAGGGCCGAATCAAATGCACTGTTCAGTCCATCAGCATCGCCAGGTTGTGCTCCAATCGTAAACCAACTGTCGTATTCAAGATTTGGGAAAGCTCCGAAGAAGAGTGGGTTTACACCTCCACCGAAATCAGACCCTACAGCATCGTTATAAAATCCGTCAGCTGCATCACTCACCATATGCCATGGCGTTGAATCTGTTCCATAAACAGCAGTGACTTCAGCATCAGAAGAAGAGAAGTCCGCATATAATCTATACGTGTTCTGTCCTGTTCCAAGTGGATTTACTGCGACGACCTCATAAGAGAGTCCCGATAGTAAACCTCCACCATACGTACAAGATCCATCGTCTTCAACAGCAGCGGCATCATAGTTGTCGGCAGATGCGTTTGTACAACCAGACGCAAACGTACAAGACCCATCGTCTTCAGTAGCAGCTGGATTGTAGTTTTCAGCAGTTGCGTTTGTACACCCAGGTACAGCAACAATTGGGAAAGAAATAGAAATACCTTCAGAATTGCTTGTGTTTGCATCAACATCATCCCACTGAAGATTTAAAGTAAGGTTGACAATTCCGTCAGTTGTAAACTGAGCGATCAATACTCTTCCATCAGTACCAGCTTCTGCATCAGCAGAAACATTTGGTATTAAAAAGAACGACCCTCCAACAAATGCATCAAGGTTGAATCCTGAACCCGTTTCAAAAAGAGCGAAGGCGGGGTCCATTCCTACCTGTTGAATGTCACTGGTACCATTTGAGTCAGCTGACCCAATCGTAAACCAACTGTCAAATTCTAAAGATGGAAATGTTCCGAAAAATGCTGGATTAATTGAATTTCCAAGAGTTCCTCCAACTGCATCTTGATAAAAAGATGTCGTAACACCTAATACCATAGGAGATGTTTCAAGCGCATAAACTGCTACAAGTTCATCCGTAGGGCTATCAAAGGTGGCGTAAACTCGATACACAGTTCCATATGCGGATTCAGTATACACCTCACTCTCGAGGGCTACGAAGTTGGCTTGGGCTAGGCCCGTTGTTAATGCTGCAAGAGCAAGTAGTAGATAACGTTTCATGTGTTTGGTAATTTTAGCTTTAACTATGGGTTACTCGATTCTATTTAATATTTAGACGAATAAATAACTCAATTTGGCGGTTTATTATTCGAATGCAAGACGCAAATTAACATAAGAGGTTGCTTGACACTAATTATTAATTAGTTATTCCTGTTTACACAATTTAAATCCTCGAAAGCTCTTCGCAGACGAATCACAAAAGTCCTCTCCCCTTCTCGTAACCAAACCCTGGGATCGTAGTACTTTTTATTGGGCTTTCCGCCCCCATCAGGATTGCCGATTTGGGCTTGTAAATAATCAGATTTAGACTCGACGTAATCTCTAACTCCACAAAGAAAAGCCCATTGCATATCCGTATCAATGTTCATTTTAACAACTCCGTAACCTATAGCCTCCCTTATCTCTTCAATGGACGACCCACTTCCGCCATGGAAAACAAAATCAACGGGACTGTTTCCCAAACTGTTTTTCTTGGAAATATATGTTTGGCAGTTTTGCAAAATCACGGGGCGCAATTCTACGTTGCCCGGTTTATAAACACCATGTACATTACCAAAGGCGGCGGCTACAGTAAATTGATTGCTTATTTCGGAAAGTTGATCAAAGGCAAACGACACTTCCTCCGGTTGGGTATATAGACGTGAGCTGTCTATATCGGTATTGTCAACACCATCTTCCTCACCTCCTGTTACTCCCAGTTCAATTTCAAGATACATCCCCATAGGAGCTATTCTCGCTAGATATTCTTTGCAAGTACGAATGTTCTCTTCGACAGGCTCTTCACTCAAGTCAATCATATGAGAGCTGTATAGAGGCCTGCCTGTTTCCTTAAAGTGATTTTCACTTGCAGTAATAAGGCCATCAATCCAAGGCAATATCTTTCTAGAACAATGATCGGTATGAAGAATTACAGGAACTCCGTATGCTTTCGCAAGCGTGTGGATGTGATGCGCGCCGGCCACAGATCCCAGAACTGCTTTCTCATGCGCATCCATCTTGAGACCTTTTCCAGCATTGAAAACTGCCCCTCCATTAGAAAACTGAATGATTACTGGAGAATTTAACTCCGCAGCGGTTTCCAAAACGGCGTTAATGGAACTCGATCCAATAACATTGACAGCTGGCAAAGCATAACCTCTAGCTTTCGCATCATCAAAGACAGCTTGTACTTCATTACCGAAAAGAACACCTGAAGGAAATCGTTGTGACATAGTTAATTGTTTTCAAAACAAAAATACCGAGAACTTTGATACAAAAGACGAAATCACACCTTAGGTTAATCACACCTTATTAACGATATGAGAAAAAGTATCGATCTTTGTATTCATAATCGAAATAAAAAGTGGACAAAACAAGGACAAAACGACCTCGCTCACCCTGTTTAATCGATTTGGGATTATAATTTGTTGCGTTTTCAGGAAGAACATGATCCAGCATGGGCAACAATACAAATGAATATAACTATATGTAGAAGTTATCCTTTCTGCTAGTTTGAAGAAATAAACACTATCCTTTGATGAATACTTAATATCAGGAAGGTTTTTGAGTATCTTAGGATTAAATTCTCATCTATTATGACAACATTTCCAAATCAAGAACTGACATTCAATACTTGTTTACAAATATTTGAAAAAGCAAAGATGAAAGCAGAAGAAATAGGCTTTAATATAGCATTAACTATCGTAGATACAGGTGGCAACACTAAGCTTTTTGCACGTATGGATGGTGCTCCGTTAATGGCTTCAGATATTTCAAGAAAGAAAGCTGTTACCGCAATTGGATTTTGCATGCCCACTGGTGAGTCATGGAACGATTTTATTAAAGATGACCCCATTTTAAACAATGGTGTTTCTGGAATAACAGACTTCATGCTTCTAGGAGGAGGAAAACCATTAATGGTGAATAATGCTATTGTAGGTGCAATTGGTGTAAGTGGTGGGCATTACAAGCAAGATGAGGAGTGTTGTGATGCGGGGATGTCTATACTTAATTAATAGCTCAACTTTAAATGTTGGATTTTAAGTCTCACACCCTATCGATTTTACACAATTTAACCGAAGCGATTGCATCCGCAACGGATGCATCTTCATTATCAAATGCACTATTTAATGTCGTTGATGATTTTGTGAAGGTGGAGCATAGTGCGATCTACTTGTGGGACTTTCAAGAGGAGAGATTAAGGATGTTTAAATCCAAAGGTTTTACGAAAGAGGATGCAATTACTTCTGAAAAAACAGCCATGGAAAGACATCCAGGCTGGGTCTTCAAAAACATGAAACCTCTGCACATTCGAGATATGTCAAAGGAAGGTTTGCCTAAATTTGTTACTTCGGGGAAACGAGAATATAAAGTACAGTCAAGACTTTGGGTTCCAATTACTACAAAAGACAAATCTTTAGGTTGCCTAGGCTTTGCAAGCGAAGAAGTTAACTACTTTACAGATGAACATATAAAAGTACTTGAGTTAGTATGTAGACTAGCTGGCAACATTTATTCCCAATTAATTTTCAGAGAATCCGAAAAACAATATATCGCAAGCATTAAGCTTTCAATGGAAAAAATTGAAGAAGCTAATAACGCACAACAAGATTTTATATCCAAGATGAGTCACGAAATGCGGACTCCACTTAATGGGATAATTGGTGTTTCAAAATTATTAGACTTTACACAACTTGATACTGATCAAAAGGAATATGTCGATATTATAAATACGCAATCGAATATTCTACTCATTTTAATCAATGATGTTCTTGACATCTCTAAGATTCAATCCGACAATTTCAGTCTCGTAAAATTCCCCTTTGATCTAAACAATACAGTTCAGATTGTTGTAAACTCTATGAAGTTTCAAGCTAACCAAAAAGGCATTAAGCTTAATCTGGTTTTTGATGAAAACGTCAAAAGAACAGTGATTGGTGACTCTATTCGCATATCCCAGATAATTACAAATTTGTTGAACAATGCTTTAAAATTCACTGATGAAGGAGAAGTAAATATTTCGATCAATTTATTAAAAACAATGAAAGGAAATCAATGTATAGAAATCCGGGTAAAGGATACTGGCATTGGAATTCATAAAGACAAACAAAAAGCTATTTACGACCGATTTATACAAGCAGACGACTCAATTTCTCGTTCACACGGGGGGTCAGGATTAGGATTGTACATCACTAAAGAAATTGTCACTAAAATGGGTGGTCAAATTTCACTTAAAAGTGAACTAAAAAAAGGAAGTGAATTTATCGTTGAAATCCCATTTGATATCACCACTTTCGTAAGTGCCGATGCTAAAGAATTCACTTCTGTAGATTTATCTGAAATAAACATTCTTATTGTTGAAGACAATAAAGTAAACGTGATTTATATAGAGTCTGTACTAAAAAAAATGAATGCCAATGTAGATGTCGCAGGTGATGGTTTGCAAGCAATTTCTTTATGTGAAAAAAAAGTTTATGACCTGATATTAATGGATTTACAGATGCCTAACCTTGATGGTGTTTCTGCAACTGCTCATTTAAGACAAATCCTAAAAATTAAAACACCTATTATCGCCCAGTCAGCAAATACTGTACAAAAGGAAATTGAAGATTGTTATAACGCTGGAGTTAATGACTTTATAGCTAAGCCTTTTACAATTGAACAACTTTTGTCAAAAATTGTATTTAATTTAAATAGCATAAGTGATCTCCGGATTAAAAAAAAGGCTTCAATTGCAAATACGGCAAATAAAACAATGTATGAAAAGGCTTTAGAAATTGTCGGATTCGATGAGTCAACTGCTCAACAAATTCTGGAAATCTTTAAAATAGAGTCTATAAAAGACCTACAAATCTTAAAAACTGCCATTGACAGCCAAGACAAAAAGGCTGTCAATCAGACAGGACATAAAATTAAGAGCTCTTTCAAATACTTCAAAATGAAAGAGGCCGCTGAAATCAGTTTGTATTTTGAAACTGTAAAGGACCTCGTCCAGGATGAGCAAGACATCAATTCAAAATTCAAACAGCTTAAAAACTTACTTTTTATTTGTTTAGAAGAAATAAAATAAATAAGAATGAAAGAAATACATATTGATGATCAAAAACAATTAGAGTCAATTATTGACACCTTTAACTCCGATTTCCCTGTTGTGATTCTAGAGTTCAGATTCGTTTATGGTCTAATGGCTGCTAACAATATCAAAGGTGTAGAAGCTATCAATAAAATAAAAAAAAGACGGCCAAATAAATTCTATGGAAGCTTCTTAGGGATTAATGAATCATTTAAGCAAATTATTCACCCTAACTATTTAGATAAATTCAATGTAATAGCAAGCGCTTGCGAGGGAGCATTTATGAGGTTCCCCATTCAAAACATGAAATCTCCAAACCAAACGTGCCACAATGCTACTCATCAAGTATTGATAGAATACGGGGAACTGAAGAAAGCAGTAGAATTCATTGAAACAGAGTATATTAAGAGTGTAAAGACATCGGAATTCTTCACCTCAAATTTTCAATCTCCTTTAATATCCAGCCTCAATATTAGTGGGGATATTAATGGGGCAATTACTGATAAAAAACATGCTTTGGATTTTGGAGTAAAGGAGGGAATTCCATTATTCGTTCATTCCGACTGTTTAACATTCGCAACCGAATCCTACCCTATATTTTCTTATAACGAAGGCGGTCTCTTGAATTTAGAACGGCGTGGTATTAATGATAAAGAAATTCTAAATAACCTCCATAAATTATCACTTCACACAAATAACATAGAGATCTAAGGTGTTTTACAAACGTAGTTTTTATACCTGGTATAATTATTCCTCTACTTCCAATGCATCGTTTTGGAACTGACGTACTAATTCTTCTGGGGATTTACCTAAATGTTTCAATGACAAAGCAGCAAGTTTGGCTTCATTTGATTCCGGGTGCAAATCAATGACCCCATTGTAGAATTTTTCGGCCATCTCATCATCTCCCAGTTCCGTTTCATATAAATATGCAATTAGAAAAGCACATAGGGCTCTGTTCTCATAGGTAGGATATCCATCATGTATGTTTTGGAATAAACGTATGGCATCATGAAATTTCCCTGCCCCACGCAACAGATCTGCCCTTCTGACTAGATACTCTGCCACAATGGAATCTCCCGGACAGGCATTCGCAAAATCCGCATATGCCTTCATCAAATGACTTGAATCATGCGCGTCAAGAGAAACATGGTTTGCGATTTCATTTTCAAGTGACACAACTTGTGCTTTAAGATCGTCACATGAACTGAGCTTATCAGGACCACCTTCGGAACACCCGATAAGAATAAGAAATAAAATAGAGACCCGGAACCACATCATCTTACTTTTCCTTTAGGTAAACGCATTCTATAATCTACACTGACTTTGCCCAAACCGATATCTCTTAATTTACCGTGCAACAATCTTCTCTTGACTGCAGTAATATGATCTGTAATGAGGATTCCATCGAGATGATCGTATTCGTGTTGGACGATACGCGCTGCAATGCCAGACAAATGTTCTTCCTTTAATTCCCAATCTTCATTGAAATATTCAACTGTAATCTTGTTTGGCCTAGAGACACTCTCTCTGATCCCTGGAATTGACAAGCACCCCTCCTCCATTGAAGAATGGTCGTTAGAAGCGTCAAAAATCACGGGGTTTATCATGACTCTCTTAAAGCCATTACATATTTCATCATCCTCTCCAAATGGAGTGCCATCTACGACAAACATCCGTATCGACTCACCTACCTGAGGGGCAGCAATACCCACTCCTTCAGCACTATACATCGTTTCCCACATGTCATCAATGAGAGACTCAAGACCTTTATGTCCTTTTTCGATTTCCTGGGCCTCTGCTTTTAAAACAGGATCGCCAAAAGCAACTACTGGTTTTACCATTTTACAAATTTAGCTATGCTACCTTTGCTAAATGCCTATTTTAGATTCTATTCCTGAAGCAATTGAAGTTATTCGTTCTGGGGGAGTAATTATCGTCGTTGATGATGAAGACCGAGAAAACGAAGGAGACTTCCTGACCGCTGCTCGCAATGTCACTCCTGAGATAATTAATTTCATGGCCACCCATGGTAGAGGGCTTATTTGTGCGCCACTTATTGAGAGCCGATGCGATGCATTGGACCTCGACCTGATGGTTACTTCAAATAATGCAGCCTATGAAACGCCATTTACTGTCTCTGTTGACCTTATAGGTGACGGATGTACAACTGGCATTTCTGCAAGCGACAGATCAAAAACGATTAAAGCATTAATTGACCCAGCTACAAAACCTGATGTTCTTGGGAAGCCTGGACATATTTTCCCCCTAAGAGCAAAAGCAGGAGGAGTTCTAAGACGTAATGGACACACAGAAGCTGCGATAGACTTTGCGAGACTGGCAGGATTTGAACCAGCGGGGGTTATCGTTGAAATACTCAATGATGACGGAACGATGGCACGTCTTCCTGAGCTCCGGAAATTGGCTGACAAACACAAAATGAAACTTGTGTCAATCGCTGATCTCATTTCATATAGATTAGAACACGAAACACTTATAGAAAGAACGGCTGAAGTGCAATTGAACACTGAATTCGGTCCTTTTAATGCAATCTCATACAAACAGCTAACTGACGGTGTAGAACACCTGGCACTCATTAAAGGGTCATGGAAGACACAAGACGCTGTTCCCGTCAGAGTGCATGCATCAAGTATGATTGGTGATGTGTTTCAAGTGTCCGATTTAGGCAAGGGTCCCCAGCTACATGCTGCAATGTCTAAAATCGAAGAAATAGGGTATGGCGCAGTCGTTTTCATAAACAAACTTCATCAAGGAGGAGGGTTTGCTGAAGAACTTCTGGCTTATGCTAGATATAGTAAAAAACAAGAAAAGTCTGGGGTTTTCCATCCCTTTGACTCAAAAGACTATGGAATTGGTGCTCAAATAGTCCGAGACTTAGGAATCAGAAACATTAATTTACTTTCTGATTCACCTAAAAAATCTGGAGACATCGGATACGGGCTTCAAATAATTAGCCACACTTCACTCGCCAAATAATCTTTAAGCATTCATTTAAGCAATAAAAAGCCCGCCTAAATAGGCAGGTTCTTTATATTGTTCAGATATAGATTCTGATATTGGTTCAGAAACGGAGTCTAAGACTCTGTCGTTTCCTCAGGGCCCTTCGTTTCCTTAGGCTCTTTAGTCTCTTTCTTAAATTTACCATACTTCTGGCGGAACTTATCTATTCTACCGGCAGTATCAACAAATTGTGCCTTTCCTGTATAAAATGGGTGTGACTTTGAACTTACCTCCACTTTAATAAGTGGATAATCATTTCCATCTTCCCACTTAATAGTTTCTTTTGTATTCGCAGTAGAGCGGCTCAGAAAAGCAAACTCATTACTCATATCTTTAAAAACAACGGTACGATAACCTTCTGGGTGGATTCCTTTTTTCATCTCTCAAAATTGGACGGCGAAGATACGCATAATGTGTGTTTATCACATGCTTTGATGTACCGAATTTTATTAAAAGTTATATTTTGATGAAAAACCCAAAACAATATTGTGAGTATAAACGCTTTACCATACCTTTGGTTTGAATTTAAGTGAGTTTAGCATTGCGCTAAACATCAAGTGATAATTTGGTTAAGTTGGTCCCGCATTGAAACGTCAGTGCGGGATTTTCTTTGCCAAAAAAACTGTTTTTATACAATTTACGTTGTTTTTGTGTTCATAAATAGCATAGACAATCTCTTTATATACATTATATAACCACGACTTTAGCCGTGTATAAATATCTATGTTCTTTAAAATTAGCACAATATTATTTTCAATCTACCTGGCACTTATGTGTGGGCTGACAAACGAACCCGGATTTGTGCATGAGGTAAGTTCTTCAAAAACTATTTGCCACGGTGTTGAGACTCCATATTCTGTGAGAATACAATCTGAGGAGATCAACGGACTCGTACAGTTAGAATTTAATATTCCACAAGGCCTTAACACCCAAGTTGTAAATAGTCAAAACAGCAAGGTTTCATATCACACCAACTCAGTGTCTTTACTTTGGGATAATTTGGAGGAGGAAGAAATTAATATTGAGCTTGCGTTTACCTCCAATGTAGATTTTGAGCAAGGTGAAATTGCCCCTACCCTATCATATATTGAAAATGGAGAGCGAATCGATGCGGATCTTGACAAAACTACAATTCACGGTTTATCTGCCAGAAATGATTTGGACCACGTCTCGGACCAACACTCAGGGGTGTCGTGCATGAGACATCTGACTGATGAAGGTGATGGTGTAACGCGAATCGACCTCGTTATTGATGGAGAAGGTTTTGACGGATTCCTTAAAATAACCGAAGAAACTCCAAACAACTGTATTGTTGAAATTATTAACTCAGAGCTTTCCCTTTCTCAAATGGAGAATGGAATTTTAAATTTCATATGGTTTGATGCAAAATCTCCCTTACCCATAACTGTGACTTACAAATTGTTGGGGTGCTCGCACAATGCAACTCTGAACATAAAGGGCAAGATTGATTATGCGTTTGGAAACTCGGGGTTTTCACAAGATATTGCGTACTACATTACTGATTTAGAGAATAATGAGGTGATGTTGGATTTGGACCAAATCGCAGGAAACACCTCAACTGAAAAAGTGAACAATACGAGTACAAATGACGCTTTAACTCCTGACAAAGGAGTTTCATATAGAGTACAGCTGATGGCTGGACACAATGACGTAACTGAATCTTGGGTAACCTATAAGTACAATTTCAACGGTCGGTCAGACACTGAAATGCACGAAGGATGGATCAAGTACACGACGGGGTCGTATCAAGAGTATCAGTTAGCTCGTAATGAGCGAGAAAGCATTAACAAAGTTCACGATTTTCCAGAGCCATTCGTAACTGCCTATTATTTAGGCGAACGAATTACTGTTGGAGAAGCATTGATTATTTCACAACAAGATTGGATTCAATAATGGCTACAATTCACACAGACTGGAAGTCCGCAATTAAGGGATATGAAGATTACTTGGCTCTAGAAAGAGGACTGAGTGAGAATTCTATCCTGGCATACATACGTGACATCAAACAATTTGCAAAAATTATTGAAAAGGTTGACGGAGTGACCAATCCGGCGAAGATCAACCTATCAAATGTCGAACACTTTCTAGCAAGTCTTTACGACAATGGAATCGCAAGGAATAGTCAGGCCCGCAAATTGAGTGGTGTGAGAAGTTTCTGCAAGTTTTTACGCATTGAAGGAGTGATCGAAACGAATCCCATCGAACTTATCGAAGGACCACGACCGCAGAGAAAACTTCCTGATGTACTCACAGTTAATGAGATTGACCGCATCATCGCTTCCGTAGATATGAGTCGCAGAGAGGGAGTAAGAAATAAAGCAATGCTCGAAGTACTTTACAGTTGTGGACTTCGTGTGAGTGAACTCACCAGTCTACAAATGTCACGGGTAGATTTAATTGA